>Ga0123355_10007087_pt1 | contig 16711 bp, 12 predicted proteins | sample TergutEmb28metaG_3_FD_89872 | JGI IMG/M metagenome (GOLD analysis project Ga0123355, IMG submission 89872) | Embiratermes neotenicus P1 segment gut microbial communities from Petit-Saut dam, French Guiana - Emb289 P1 | ecosystem: Host-associated > Arthropoda: Insects > Digestive system > Gut ...
CCATTGGGCTATGAATATCCTGCTCTCGGTCACGTTGGTTAAATTAACAACCGGAGCCCAGCCCATAAAAACGTGGTCAGCCAAGGTCGGGTTTTGTGTCAGCCCTTGCGCGTTATGACCATGGGTGATGGTCTGTGATAAGAGGTCTTGATCACCGGCGTAAGCACCGCCAGCCAGATCAAATGTTACTGTCCATTGTATACGAGTGTATCGGGCAATAACATCCAGGTATTGGTTATCGTCAATAGTTATGAATCGCAAGGTGTTTGTCACAGGTGTATCGGCGGAGAACGTGATAAATCCGCCTTCGCCTTCATTAGCGCTGTAATCCCAAACCTCCCAATGGGAGAATGTATACCCTTGGCGACTTGGGTTGCCAGGCATACCGTAGCGATTTACATTACCTAAACCTAAGCCCAGGATGGCGTTGCTGTTTAGGGTAACGGCTGTCGAAGGCCGTCCACTGTCCCGCACAATGCGGTATATACCGCTTGTAGTGCCGCTAATGTTGCCTCCATCTAAATTAAAGTAGATGTGAGCATTCCATTGTGCGTAGAATGTTCGATTATTCTCTATCATTGTTGCGGGTGTAAGCACATAGGAGTCCCATACATTATCATTATCATTCCACACCCACTCTAACCACTGCTCCATAAAAGTCCAATTGTCGCGAGAAGGGTGATGAGTTGGCATGGTCGCTCCGATTAGAGCTCCTCCTACCCCAACTGAAAGCATAACTACAGACCTATCGTTTGGATATGCCATTGACGGATGATGGATGCCGTTGTTTGCGTCAAAAAACGCAATAACAGCCCACCTTGCCGTAAACATAACCGGACCGTCTATATTTGTCTGCTCGGTTCCAAGAGCGCCGCCCGGAACGGCTTCGTTGAACCAACCCATAAATGTACGCCCTTCCCAGATGGGGTTGTCAGGCCAGTTTGCACCAAGTGGTTGGCCGGGTATAAACGTGCGTTCTCTATCATCCGGGTGTATGCTATCGTCAGGTGCTATTCCCGGACTAAAGACTACATTTGCGGACCATATAGCAAAGAGGGTCATGGGCTCGGTTACTAGGCAATCGCTGTAGAACCAGTCGCCCGTGCCGTCTGCGGATGTATTCCATCCTCGGAAAACTCGCTCTGCGTGAGCGAAGCCTACTTGTGGCCATGCACCCGGTCCGGGGAATACTAAGGGTGCTGTATTATTAGGAGCACCATGCGCCGGAGCTGGCCCTATGCTGTTAGGGTGCTCGTGGTGATTAGCGAAACTATAACTATACATTACGGGAAGCATATGTATCTGATTTTGCAATCCTGAGTCTATGGATGTGAAATTATTATTGAAAGTAACATGAGGCGCCCATTGAGCATAAACATCCAAGTTGTCTGTAATTACTATACCTGTGCCAGAGCCGGTAAAACGTACTCGAGTCCCGGTTGCGTCCGGTTCTGTATTCCAGCCCATGAATGTGTGATTAGGGCGATTGGCTACAGAGAATTGCTCGCCATTATTCATACCCCACCATAGGTTAAGCGAACCTGTTTGGGTTGCAACAGAATGCATAAACGCAAATGTTGATGATGGTGCAGGAAGCACACGATATGGTGAGCCGGCACCTGTGCCGGGGGGATTTCCCTGTAGGGTTACGCCAGGCGTGCTTGTTCCTGGGTTAGGGTGAAAAGTTACCGTATGATATGGTGCCCAGCGCGCATGAAGCACGTCTCCTGTTTCGAAAAGAGTGTCTCGTGTAAACCTTGGATTAAATCCGGAGACAGTATTAAATCGCGGGTCATCATTGCTTATAAACGCCCCCCCGGGGCTGTGCGGAGGTATATCTACATTGCGATACCAGCCGATAAATATATATCCGGAGCGTACAGGCATTGGCGGCATGTTTATTCCCGTAGCGGTCAAAAAACTAGCACCCTGGCCTAACATATAAGTGCGAACATTCTCTGTATTAGAAGGTCCTGGAGGAATAATGGGAAATGCACCTAATCCCGCATTTAAAACAACAGCATCTGGATCCGCTGCTTCCCACCTAGCATAAACTGTTCTGGTGGAGCCTACCGGTGTGTCTCCCTCAAACTCAGTTCCACCGATAGGGTTTGGGGTGTCAAACCATCCGACAAAAACATAGCCAGGCCTTATGGGGTTTGGAGGCATGCCGTCGGGCGCAACAGGTTGACCGTGGAAATTAATCGCATCAGAACCAACCGTATGGATACCTTCAGACACAAAGCGTGTGCCGTGCATTTCTTGTCGATAGCTCGGAGCGCCGATACTTGGCTCGTTTGGTATAGCGGGCCAAGTGGCGCCTGAGCTATATGGTGAGTGACCGATGTTAAATGTAACCATATACATCCAGTTTGGATAAACAGTGATATCTGCAGTTACCGGTGTTGTGGCATTGTGCCATGGAAAAGACTCCGCACCGCCACGCGGTGCGAAACGTTCATTGGAGGATGTATACCATCCGGCAACAACCCTTGCTCCAGCTCCTGGCAGGATTATATTGGGCGCGCCATGTGCCCAATGTATATCGGCGTTAAGAGCAGGGCTATCAAAAATGGACAGCCCATTTATTGCCTGTCTTGTGTTTTGGTGGTTTGCGCCACCGGGAGTGCCAAAAGTTCCGCCCGCCATGTCAAATGTAACCGTGCGTATAGGTTCAGTTGACCAGCGCGCATGTGCTGTGGTATTTGTATTTATTGGAGTATTTTCATTAATTTGTGTACCGGTGGCATCATTAACCGCACCTGCTGTAGTAAACCAACCAATAAAGGTATGGCTTGCAGAAGGGGGTGATGGATCGTCCGGCCACACCATGCCCTGGCTGGCATGAGCCGCCACATAGCTGCCTACAGGAACAACGCGAGGGCTGAAGTTGGCAGGGTCACTAGGGCTGCCTGTCATGGGGAATAAAGCGCCAAGAGCGCAAGAGAATGATATACTATGCCCCCATATTGCGTAAACGTAAAAGTCCTCCTCTGGCTGCAATAGATAGTTTTCTGTAAACCAGGAACCATTGCCATTTGCCAATGTGTTCCATCCAAAGAAGACAACATCGCCTAATTGGCCAGGAAGCGGAGGCTCCGGCATGTTACCGGCACCAATTATCAGAGTATTTTGATGAATATAGCGAGTTCCATGCCCGGGAGTTGTGTTTCCACCGTTAGGATTAAAATACACATGCCAGCCGGAATGCTCCCCGTCGTCATCATCCAGCGGTGTGATAGCTATTACGTTGTATGTCTCATCATAAATGTCATATACATTGACATCTTCTGTATATTCCCTGGCAGACATATAGGTCTCGCCGAGCATGGTATCGTCAGCAATGACCACTGTAGATATCAGCAGTGAAAAGATAAGTGAAAGAGCTACAGGCCGCTTTAGATACTTTAGTGCTTTGCGAAATACATTTTTGTGCGTACTGCTCATGAACAACAATCCTCCTTAATTTAAAATGATTGATATGTTTCAAGTGTGCGATGGCTATAAGTAAGTACATAATAAAGAGTGCGGCAAGCATGCCGCACTTCACATTATACCTCAAGTCTTCCATATAAACAAGTGAATACATGCATACAAGAGTAATACAAATATTTACAAAAATCGCGCGCTGGGGGTTAGATGTGTTACCTGTAGGGGGTTGTCCTGTATGTATATAATGTGCTACTATAACCTCAAATATAGAAAGGGGAAATTGGATTATGAAAATAGGATTCATAGGTGCAGGAAACATGGCTGGCGCGATAATAAGAGGAATAGTAAAAAATGGAATTGATGCAAAATCTGTGTATATTAGTGACTTGGACGCCGGCAAAGTTTCGCTGCTCTCTAAAGAGTGTGGAGTGAATGGGGAGTCGGATAATAAAGAAGTTGTAAAAAAATGTGAGCTTGTTATTTTAGCAGTGAAGCCGCATTTGATAAAGCCAGTGCTGGAGGAGTGCAGACACCTTCTGGATAGTGGGACACATACGCTGATAAGCATAGCCGCGGGAATACAGCTGGAAATGCTTGAAGAGTTTGCCGGGGGCTCACAGATTCCAGTGCTTCGGGTGATGCCTAATGTTAACTCCGAGGTATGTATGGGGATGACGGCTGTGTGTGGGAATGCCTTTGTTTCAGAGACCGCATATAATCACACAAAGCACATATTTGAAAAAATAGGAAAAGTCGCAGAGATTGAGGAAAACTTCTTCCCAGTATTTTCAGCGCTCGCAGGCAGCTCGCCGGCTTTTAGCTATCTTTTTATTGAGTCACTTGCTAAAGGTGCTCATAAAGCGGGCTTGCCGAAAGCAGTCGCGACAGAGATTGCGGCACAGGCTGTTTTGGGCAGTGCGGCTTTGATATTAGAAAAAGGCAAGCACCCATGGGAGTTAATTGACAGCGTGTGCTCTCCTGGAGGCACTACTATTGAGGGCATTTGTACTCTTGAAAGGGAAGGTTTCTCGGCGGCCGTTGTTAATTGTATGGATGCCTGTATGGCTAAAGACAAGATTATAATGGAGAGAAACAAATGAGACTTAGAATCGCAGGGATTACGAATGACTCTATAGTGGATGGGCCGGGACTCAGGCTGACTATATTCGCGCAGGGCTGCCCTCATAATTGCATTGGATGCCACAATCCGGAGACTCACGACCCACAGGGCGGCAGTTTCATGGATGTTGATGAAATAATCGAGAAAGTGCGAAAAAATCCGCTTTTACAAGGCATAACCTTAAGCGGCGGCGAACCGTTTATGCAGGCCAGCGCCATGTATGAGATTGCAAAGCGAGCACGTGGAATAGGGCTCGATGTGGTGATATACACGGGATATACTTGGGAAGAGCTTAGGGCAAACGATGAGTTTGAGGCACTTGTTCGCACGGCGGACTATATTATAGATGGACGTTTTGACATCTCTTTGCGCACGCTTAGCGTGCCTTTTGTGGGGTCGTCTAACCAAAGGATAATTGATGTCAAGAAGAGCATTGAGGCAGGGGAAGTTGTATTGCATACATTTTAGGAGGCAAGCATGAAAAACACAGTATTATTCGACTTGGACGGCACTGTTACTGATCCAAAAGTCGGCATAACAAAGTCAGTTCAATATGCCTTGTGCCACTTTGACATAAACATAGAAAATGCTGATGAGCTATGTAAATTCATTGGGCCGCCGCTTAGGCAATCGTTCAAAGACTTTTTTGGGTTTGATGATAAACGTGCGGAGGAAGCCGTAGAAAAATATCGCGAGCGCTTTTTGGAGACAGGCATATATGAAAATGAGTTGTATGATGGGATGGAGGATTTGCTGGGCCAATTGAAAGAGGCAGGGAAGACTTTGATCATAGCGACTTCTAAACCCACAGTTTTAGCTGAGGAGGTGCTTAGGCATTTCAAGATCGATAGCTATTTCTCATTCATCAGTGGTTCTGAACTTAACGGAGACCGCTCAGATAAAAGTGAGATACTGACATATGCATTTGAGAAAAATGATATACGTGACCTGAGCAGCTGTATTATGATAGGTGACCGTAAATACGATATAATCGGAGCTAAAAGTGTTGGCATTGGCAGCATCGGTGTCCTGTACGGATATGGCGGCTATGATGAGTTGTCTGCGGCGGGCGCGGATTATCTGGTTCGTGATGTTTGGGAGCTTAGGAAGCTACTGTGCAAGGATAGTTTAAAATAATGCAAAGGCGTGGTTTTGAAAACTTGTAAAGGGGGGTCTGCGCATGATTGTTAACCCGAAAATTTTTGACTATATTGAGCAGTGTATCCTTCCTAAGTATGAATCATTTGACAAAGCGCATGGACGGGAGCATGTTGACAGAGTGATTGAGAACAGTCTGTCCATCGCGAGCGATTATGATGTGGATGTGGACAAGGTGTATGTGATAGCTGCGTATCATGACATTGGGCTCCATCAAGGGCGCGAAAATCATGAAAAGCACTCAGCTGAAGTGCTCAGGTCTGACTCTAAGCTTGAAAAATGGTTTTCTAAAGACGAAATAATACTCATGTCTGAGGCAATTGAAGATCACAGAGCCTCTAATGATTATGTGCCGCGCAACATATATGGCAAAATAGTTTCGGAAGCAGATAGGGATTTGGACTACATAATTATTTTGACTCGAATTGTGCAGTATAGCTTGGAGCACTTCCCGAATTACACATTAGAACAGCACTATGCACGCGCATATGATCACATGCAAAAGAAATACGGGGAAAACGGTTATTTAAAACTGTGGCTCGACACAGAAATTAATCGAAAAAATCTTTCTATGATTCGAAGCGCTTTGAGGTCAGAAGAGAGGTTTAAAACTGACTTTGTGCATGTTTTTAATAAGTGCAGCGAGGAGGCACTGTATTGATTCATTATACAAGCAATCTTGAGGACATCAGCATAGAAATGCTATCAGGGTTTTTTGTAGGGTGGCCGAATCCTCCTTCGCCATCCGCACATATGAAAATCCTTGAAGGAAGCTACATGGCGTGGCTGGCAATAGATAGTGACACAGACAAGGTGGTTGGATTTATCAGCGCAATCTCAGATGGTATTTTGTCAGCGTATGTTCCATTGCTGGAAGTGCTGCCTGGGTATCAAAATACAGGCATTGGAAAACAGCTTGTTGCTAATATGCTGGAATCGTTGAAAAATTTTTACATGGTCGATTTGTTGTGCGACAAAGACTTGCAAGGATACTATACGAAGCTGGGGATGAGGGAGGCTACAGGTATGTGCTTGCGAAATTATAATCGTCAGAGTTGTGAAGAACAATCATAAAAGGAGGGAGAAGTAATGAATATAGCCATAATTGGAGCGGGCGCCGTGGCAAAAACCTTTATCAAGCTGATCAACAGCCCCGACAGTGTCAATGTGGAAAATTTAAAGGTCAAATATGTGTTTAATTCAAAGGGCGGCGTCTTTAATAAAAGTGGAATTGGGCCCTTTGAGAGCCTTGCAGAACATGAAGCTTTCACAGCAGGCTTAAGTATAAAAGATATGGACTTTGATGAAATTGACCTGGTAGTTGATCTAAAGAGTACTGATTTACAGAATGCCGAAAAAGACTTTGAAACCTGCGCATGGATACTGAAAAGCGGCAAGCATCTTGTGAGCGGAAACAAAGGCCCTGTTGTGTATGGGCATAAGCGGCTAAAGGGTCTGGCAGATGTGCATGGTGTACGGTTTTTATGCGGGTGTGCGGCGGCGGCAGCGCTCCCTAGTGTGATTGTCGCAAAAGAAGCCCATGCAGGGTCAAAGGTTTATGAATTTGAGGGCATTGTGAACGGCACGACAAACTACATAATATCCAAGATGGAAGAAGGGATACCTTACGAGTCTGCGCTTAAGCTGGCACAGGATGCAGGCATCGCAGAGAAAAACCCTGCGTATGACGTCGAAGGGATAGACACGGCCATCAAAACAGTGATGCTTGCTAATATTCTTTGGGGAATGGAATTTCCGCTGGAGAAAGCCAGTGTCACGGGCATTAACAAGCTGACTTTGAATGACATAAAAAAAGCCGCTGAAAACGGCGAAAGAATAAAGCTCATAGGCCAAGCCTCCTTGGATGAACAGAATCAGCTTAGCATAAGCATAGCTCCCAGAGCGGTTCCTGAGAGCCATCTTCTATATGCAACGAGCCAAAAGTTCAAGGCGATTGTGTTTAAGAGCAATAACATGGGTGAGGTGCTTATTTCCGGCTCATCATCACTCTCCGGTGCTGCTGCGGCCGTGCTGCGGGACATAGTGAATATTGCCTCTCAAGCGTAGCTGCCTTATGCTGTTCAAAGGGCGTCATCTGGTAATTAATTACCCGGTGACGCCCTTGATTATAGAGACCTATAGTAAGCCCTGAACAACCTCACTTACAACCTTTTTATGTACCTATGCACAAAAAACTTATATTTTTCCCCTGAATCCTTCATTCTCTTGTACATGAGAAAGTAATTTTTCTTGACAAAGTCTGCGTCGTCTTTACTTATTTCAATTTCGGAGTATCTTGCTCGTGAGAATATTTCAGCGGTAGTTCTAAGCTGCATTGCGCCCAGGGGTGCCATTTTTTCGATTCGCTTGGCATAGCCAATCGCTGACTCATAAGAGTTAATAGGTAGCCCGTAGAAGCTCAAAACCCCAATAAGTCCTTTGAAGCTCTCTAAAACTGACTCTCTATACATGTCGCCATGTATTATTTTATGGCGTTTATCTTCCTCTGCTTTTCTTATAAACATGTACGTGCCCAGGGCTAAAACTAAGGCCAATCCTATTATTAGAACAGGGTTAACCTCCATGCCGTCTGCTGTGTGCTCGTTGAGTACAGGAGCCACTACAGCTGTCGCGCCGGTGCCGCCGCCAAAATGATACATGAGCCAATCCATTTCATAATACTCGTACATGAGCCATATGTCCCACTCGTCGAGATATTGAATGGTAGAGCCTATCGCATAATAAAGCAGCTCCTGCGATTGAGGGGGTGTTGCTTCGAATATTATCCAGCCTACGCCCTCGAAATAAAGTTCAGCCCATGCATGAGCATTGACGCCATGTACAGCGAAAAATCCATTGCCTGTCTGCCTTTCAGGGAGTGTGAAGCCTATATTATAACGGCTGGGAATGCCTATTACTCGAGCCATGACAGCCATGGCCGTCGCAAAATAGGTGCAATAGCCTTCGCGTACATCGAACAAGAAGTAATCCACAAAGTCTCTGTCCGGTGGCAAATCGCCGGGTGTCAGACTGTAGGGCATGCTCCTTAGATAAGTCTTTATCGCCATAGCACGGTCAAAATCGGTATAATAGTTTGCGGTGATGGCATAGGTTAAGTCTCTTACTCGCTCCGGTAGGGTATCCGGTAAGTCAGTATAATTTTCGAATACGTACTCTGCATAAGGTATTCTGTATCTAGCGAAAATTTCACTTGTAATGAAGAGTGAAGGCTCCAGAACCAGGCCATGATAGTTGGCATGGTCAAAAGCAACTTGCAGTCCTTCAAGCCAAGCTAAATAATAGCCACGGTGGCTATTTGCCAAGACATTCTGAATATATTCGTTTTCAACGTCAACCGTATGGAATGTGAAGCTATACATAGCATTTCTGCCAAATACCGGCTCGACCCTGAGGTCCATGCCGCGCTGAAGCAATCCATAATGCCCAAAAACTTCCAGCTCAAGGCTGCCCGGAGGCCTGAATATAGTGCCTGTGCGGGCTCTTCCTATATTTATGCCTACTTGCCTGGGGGTGGCGACATAGTGCATTTCATCGTGGATAAGTGTCCTTACATTATCCATATTGGTGCGGTATATCGGCGTGTTATTTCCCCAATTCCAAGGGAGGTTCCACAGAAAATTAGGGTTTCTATATAGAGCCACATCTGAAAGCAGCGTGAAGTTGCGCATGCCCGTAAAATCAGGCTCCTCACGCTCAGTGAAATATTCATAAGCATACCTTGACTCCCAGGAACGGCCTGTGAAGATGCTTTTTGTGGCACCTGCCAAATAGACAGGCTCGTCCGCGAAAACCCACATTATGAAATCGCCGCTCGGGTTTAGATTGCCGCCTAAAGTGCCGTCACGCGCCTCAAAGCCCAGCCAGTAAGCTGAAAAATGCCTTGGCATAAACGGCTCTCTGACAATCCAATAAACTTCTTCATAAAGGTCTTCCAAAAACCTGCGTCCCTCGCTTACATCAGGCATAGGCACAAGGCTCGCAAAAGCGATTACAAAAGCGCATAGAGGCATCAGCACCAATACTCGTTTGGAACTGTTTTTCGCGCGCTTTATAAAAATTAATAGAAGTGTGATAAGCAGCAGAAAGAACGCGGAGTGGCGCCCGTCGGGAGATGCTATATTAACAGACAAAAACACGCCAGCGCCCACAGCGAATATGATTGGATAGGAAAACTTAAGCCTTAGCAAGACTGCTGAAACCAAGCTTATAGCAAGCGCTATGAGCTGCAGTGCAGAATCGTTTAAAGCCCTTGTAAACTCTATCTCGCCTGTCATGAACCGCCATGTTTGATCTAAACTCCAAATGTGCTCAAGAAGAAAATAGGCAGGTGTATCGCCTGTCAGGGACATATACGCATACAGCGCAAATCCGGCAGCAAATATGGTGGCGGCAGCTATGGTATATTTGTTGTATAACACGACAGCGCCAATCAGTACTCCGCTTAGCGTCATAGTCGCCATATTAGCAACAGATACATCGAGTATCGTAAGATATATTATACCAATCATAATACTCAGCGCGAACATCCAGCTAAGCAAAGTATTGAGAGCATATGACTTGTTTTTTTCGTTTTTGAGTATAGTTTCGACTATGCGGCTCATATAATCACCTACAAAAAATAGTTAAGGATACTATCTAACTCTTGGAGATGGCAGTAGCTTGGGGTGCAGGACGGATTCCATAATAACTCACACCCGTATCTTCAAAGTCTTTCGACTTGTGTTCCTCGTCTCGCTCGAAAAAATGAATAACATTCGCGTCCAGTCCATTTATTGTCATAGCTTTAAGAAAGTTCTTAACTTCTTGGTCCGGGTTTGTAGTCAAGACATAGAGAGCTGAAATCAGGAAGTTTGGATTATAGTACTCGTCAAACAGCATGCTAACCTGCTCAGCGTCAATTCGTACATATGATGCCGCGAAAAAGAACCTGTCGAAGCCGGAGCTGCCGGACTCGTAGATGCGCATTGGCGACTCGTCGTCCATATAGTCAAGCATTACAGGATAGTTATCGTCTAAGTTAAACTTAGAGATAGAAACTGCGGTTTCTATAAGAGAATCCTCCAGGGCGGCAGGGTTTTGAACAGAGTCCGGCGTGGCTCTGTTGTCAAGAATCACAGCGGTTACCATTGTGTTGGTGTGGTCGTAATTTTTGACCAATAGCTCATCTTTTTTAGCTGAAAGCTTCCAATGTACGCGCTTCATGCTGTCGGAATACTGATACTTGCGAATATCTGTCACGCTGGAGTAGTCCTCAAACGAAGCTTTGCGGCTGATTCCTGCCTCTTCGGATGGTGCAATAGAAAAGAGCTCATCGGAGAAAGGGACAATGTTTGGACAAACAACCAAAATAGCGCTGTCTGTAATTTTTTTTCGCAACCTAAAAATCTTCAAAAAATCATACATGTCTATATATTCAACCCCAACAGGGCAGACGCCTCTGTGAATGCTTTTGATGTCGCATTCAAACTGGACATTTGAGCGGCCATAAAGCTCGTACTCTTGAGAAGCACGCCTAAAAAAGTCAGAAGACTCTTCGTCCGCTGAGCTTGTACCAAACGCCAATGCCTTTGAGGGGCTTATGAAACTTGCTTTAACAAGTGCATATGAGTAGAACTTACATTTGATTTTTGCACGGTAGCTGGTGATTTCGTCTTTCATTATCATGTTATCAGAAAGCTCCTGGCTGCATTCAAGGCCAATCCATGATAGAAAAAGGAGCCCAAAAGACACCGCCGCAAGAATCACTAGGGTTATGAGCATTATAAAAGAGCCGCGACTGCCTGAAATAGCCAGACTCAGCATGGATAGCAATAGCATAAATGCATATAACAGCCTGTTTCTCATCAAGCATCTCCTCCCAGCGTGCCGTATAAGCAATGCTTACTTAAAGCACAGGCGCTTTAATGCCTTGCAGAATATCAGAGATTATGGCCTCTGCGGAGATTTTTTTCAACCTTGATTCATGGCTTACTATTACTCTATGGGACAGCACGGGAGCGGCGAGCTCAATCACATCATCAGGCAGGCAGTATTCGCGCCCTTGAATGTAGGCATAAGCTTGCGCCGCGCGGTTTAAGCACAGTGTAGCCCTGGGGCTTGCACCTAACGAAAGGGCTTTATGCGTTCTGGTTGCACGAGTAATAGAGACTATGTATTCTACCACTGCTGAGTCTATATGCACATCCAAAATTTCTTGCTGCATACGAACGATTTCATCAGAAGAAGCCACTGTTTTCAGGGAATTCAGCGGCGTCTCTTTTCTATGGCGCTCCAGTATGGCCAGCTCCTCGTCTTTATCAGGGTAGCCCACTGAAACTTTCATGAAAAATCTATCAAGCTGCGCTTCCGGCAGCGGGTATGTACCCAGGTACTCTATAGGGTTCTGTGTTGCAAAAACGATGAAAGGAGTTGGTGTTTTGTAAATATTGCCATCTACCGTAACTTGACTTTCTTCCATAACTTCCAAAAGGCTCGACTGAGTCTTGGGGGACGCCCTATTAATTTCATCTGCTAAGACAAATTGGCTCATTATAAGCCCTGAGTGGTACTGGAACTCGCCCTGTTTTTGGTTGTACATGGAAAATCCTGTAATGTCGGATGGCATAATGTCCGGTGTGAATTGTATACGCTTAAATGAGCAGTCGACACTCTTTGCAAGTGCTGAGATCAGGCTTGTTTTGCCTACTCCAGGCATGTCCTCGATGAGCACGTGCCCTCGGCTCAGAAGAGACACTACTACAAGCTCAATTACTTTTCTCTTTCCTATTATAACTTTTTCAACATTGTCAATAATATTGTTGACTAATTCAGGCGTTTTGCTCATAGGTGCCTCCCTTGTCGTAAATTTTTGCATAGTATATCACAAACTTATTATGAATTCAATGCCTTCATTAATAAATAAAGATTAACGAAAAAACATCGCGTTTCTTATTAAAAGTATTGACAAAGGCGAACTACGGCGATATAATGCTATAGCGCGTAAACTGCGCAAAGAGTAATTGTTTATGAAAAATAACGTAATTACGGCAGAAATGTAAAATAAGGAGGTGTAAAGGATGCCAACATTTAATCAGCTGGTAAGAAATGGAAGACAGGTGCTTGAGAAAAAATCAAAGACACCCGCCCTTCAAAAAAATCTTAATTCTCTCAGAAAAAAGATGACGGATGCTTCGAGCCCGCAAAAGCGCGGTGTTTGTACTTCTGTTAAAACTGCTACGCCTAAGAAGCCTAACTCGGCTCTTAGAAAGATTGCGCGTGTGCGTTTATCCAATGGTATGGAAGTTACGGCTTACATCCCCGGCGAAGGTCACAACCTTCAGGAGCATAGCGTTGTGCTTATCAGAGGCGGTAGGGTTAAGGACGTTCCCGGTGTGAGATATCATATCGTTCGTGGAACGCTGGATACAGCAGGCGTTGCCGGAAGGCAGCAAGCTCGTTCCAAATACGGCGCTAAACGCGCTAAGAAATAAGAGTATTAATTTTTGGCTGACATTTTTGACTTATAATCCGGTCAAAAACTACGCCTATTACGCCTAACACTTGTTTTACAAATCTGCCATATAATACCAATGCATATGCATTGGCGATAGACGATAGATAAGTAAGATTTGAGAATTAGGCATGGCACGCGGCGGCTTAGGGGTTGATCTTAAGTTGCGGCGAGTACCGATGATGGAATTTATTGATTGAGGAGGGAAGAGACGTGCCAAGAAAAGGTCATGTTCCAAAAAGGGATGTTTTGCCTGACCCGATGTACAATTCAAAGCTTGTAACAAAGCTTGTTAACGCTATAATGTACGATGGGAAAAAAGGCTGCGCGCAAAAGATTGTTTACAGCGCGTTCAAACAAGTAGAAGAGAAAAGAGGCAAGGAAGCACTGGAGTCTTTCGAAGAGGCTCTTGGTAACATCATGCCTATAGTTGAGGTTAAAGCGCGCCGCGTTGGTGGAGCGACTTATCAAGTGCCGATTGAGATTCGCCCGGACAGAAGGCAAGCTCTTGGGCTTCGCTGGCTTGTAACGTTTTCCAGAAGGCGCTCTGAGCGCAGCATGGGCGATAGATTAGCCGGGGAAATTATGGATGCTCTTAATTCAAACGGCGGCGCTATCAAAAGAAAAGAAGAGATGCACAGAATGGCGGAAGCTAACAGAGCATTCTCAAGCTATAAGTGGTAAAATTTTTGGTTTCAGATTTAAAGGGATGGGCAAGCGAAAGTTGCGATTTAGGCTGAATTTGCACATGTATTCCACTTACAATCGTACGTATTATATCGCTTGAACGTTGCGAATACTAAATTTTCATGGTTTTCCGCCACCGAAGCCTTGGGGGCGGAAAATCGATTTATTGCGAACTATTCGTGATTCCCGTCAAAGGAGGTTGATAACGTGTCTAAAAGAGCTTACCCTCTTGAACGCACTCGTAATATTGGTATAATGGCGCATATTGATGCGGGTAAGACTACTCTGACCGAGAGAATACTGTACTATACAGGTCGAACCTATAGATTGGGCGATACTCATGAAGGTACGGCCACCATGGATTGGATGGAACAGGAACAGGAAAGAGGAATTACCATAACAAGTGCTGCGACTACAACGCAGTGGAATGAAACTAGAATTAATATCATAGACACGCCGGGGCACGTGGACTTCACTGTTGAAGTTGAGCGTTCTCTTCGTGTACTTGACGGCGCAATTGGTGTTTTTTGTGCTAAAGGCGGGGTTGAGCCTCAGTCCGAGACTGTATGGCGCCAAGCCGATAAGTATGAAGTACCAAGGCTTGCTTTTGTCAACAAAATGGACATCATGGGTGCTGACTTTTTAAATGTTGTTGACATGATAAAAGAGCGTCTTGGTAAAAACACAGTGCCTGTGCAGATTCCTATTGGTGCGGAAGATACTTTTAAAGGTATCATTGACCTCATGGAGATGAAAGCCTATATTTTCAGTGGCGATAAAGGCGAGAATATTGAGGTTACAGATATTCCCTCAGATTTAGCCGGAGCTGCTGAAGAGGCGCGCGCCGCAATGGTAGAGTCAATCGTTGAAGCAGATGAATCGCTTATGGATAGGTTTTTTGGCGGTGAGGAGATATCTGTCAGCGAACTCAAAACAGCACTTAGAAAAGCTTGTATCGCAACTACTGCGATACCTGTCTTCTGTGGCAGTGCATACAGAAACAAAGGCGTACAAAAACTTTTGGATGGGGTCGTTGACTATTTACCGGCACCAACCGATATACCAGCAATAAAAGGTATTGACCCGCACTCGGAAGAAGAAATTGAGCGTAAGGCATCTGACTCGGAGCCTTTTTCGGCGCTTGCGTTCAAAATAATGAACGATCCGTTTGTTGGTAAACTTGCGTTTTTCAGGGTCTACTCAGGCGTTTTAGAAAGTGGCTCTTATATTTACAACTCAACCAAAGGCAGAAAAGAGCGTATTGGCCGAATTCTTCTTATGCATGCTAATCACAGAGAAGAGACCGATAGAGTTTACGCCGGAGATATTGCAGCGGCCGTAGGCCTTAAAGGCACTACCACCGGCGACACGCTTTGCTTTGAAGATAATGAAGTTGTGCTCGAGTCCATGAATTTCCCTGAGCCGGTTATTGATGTCTCTATTGAGCCAAAAACCAAGGCTGGGCGCGATAAAATGGGCATTGCGCTTTCAAAGCTTTCAGAAGAAGACCCGACGTTTAGAACGCATACTAACACAGACACCGGCCAAACCATTATTTCCGGTATGGGCGAGCTGCATCTTGAAATTATCGTCGACAGGCTTTTGAGAGAATTCAAAGTTGAAGCTAACGTTGGCAAGCCACAAGTTGCTTATAAAGAGAGCTTCCGAAAAGCTGTTGAAGTTGAAGGCAAATATGTTCGTCAGTCCGGCGGTCGTGGTCAATATGGGCACTGTAAAGTCAAGTTTGAACCTATGGACGCAAACGATCCCGATAAAACTTATGAGTTCGTAAACGCAATCGTGGGCGGTGTAGTTCCAAGAGAATATATTCCGGCTATCGATAACGGTATACGAGAAGCTATGCAATCCGGTATATTGGGCGGCTACCCTGTTCTCGGTGTGAAAGCCACGCTCTATGACGGCAGCTATCACGAAGTTGACTCGTCTGAAATGGCGTTCAAAATAGCCGGCTCCATGGCATTCAAAGATGCCATGAAAAAAGGCGATCCGGTTCTGTTGGAGCCTATCATGAAAGTGGACGTAACTGTTCCTGAAGATTATATGGGCGATGTTATCGGCGATATAAACTCCAGGCGCGGCCGCATAGAGGGTATGGAAGCGCGCGGTAACGCACAAGTCATCCATAGCTACGTGCCGCTTGCTGAAATGTTTGGCTACGCAACGGATTTGCGCTCTAAGACCCAGGGGCGCGGTGTTTTTGCGATGCAGGTTCACCACTTTGACCCTGTGCCGAAATCTTTGCAAGATAAATTGTCCGGAGGCGCGTCATAGGACTTTATAACATGTCGTTAGAAAAGTCTTGCATTTCTTGGACAAACTTAATATAATGTATGGGGTATACTATAATAAAATATAGAGAGATGAAAGAATCTCTAAATTTGTTTAAGGAGGAAAAAGGATAATGGGTAAGGCAAAATTTGTTAGAACTAAGCCACACGTTAATGTTGGCACAATTGGTCACGTTGACCACGGTAAGACAACTTTGACAGCAGCTATTACTAAGAGCTTGTATGAACACTATCAATTGGGCGAGGCTGTTGCTTTCGATAAAATTGACAAAGCACCAGAAGAAAGAGAGCGCGGTATCACGATTAGTACTGCTCACGTTGAGTACGAAACTCCTAACCGCCACTATGCTCACGTTGACTGCCCAGGCCATGCTGACTATGTTAAAAACATGATCACCGGTGCTGCTCAGATGGACGGCGCAATTCTCGTTGTTGCTGCTACTGACGGCCCTATGGCTCAAACAAGAGAGCACATCCTTCTTAGCCGCCAAGTAG
>Ga0123355_10007088_pt1 | contig 16710 bp, 4 predicted proteins | sample TergutEmb28metaG_3_FD_89872 | JGI IMG/M metagenome (GOLD analysis project Ga0123355, IMG submission 89872) | Embiratermes neotenicus P1 segment gut microbial communities from Petit-Saut dam, French Guiana - Emb289 P1 | ecosystem: Host-associated > Arthropoda: Insects > Digestive system > Gut ...
CGCCAGCAGACCTACGAGTAGATAAGCATCCCAGCTGACAGCTATCGTTCTTGGACCACAAGGAAGTCCACAATTTTCAATTGCCATTATCTCCCAAACCGTTCAACTTTGGATATAGATGTTGTGGGTTATATCGGTATAGTATAACATAAGGAACACCCTCCCGAAGTCTGGTCCGTTCCTCCTGTTACACCCCGTATATACAGCTTCCATCATATTTGAGAGCTGTGTGGAGACAGACGGTGTAAAGTTTACCTGCTCTCTCAAATTCTACGTCAGCTGAAATTGGGACATGTGACATATTTCTTAATGTTCAAGAATATTAATTCTACGATGCAATATCTGTAGGACATATCAATGTTTATGTTCGTGAAGAATTGTCGTTAAATAGATGGTAAGCAGGCATCATGACGTCGATAAAAGCGTGTTATTATAGGTTTATGTACTATGGCTCATCTGCTATCATCATCGAGCCTAATGCTCAAAGTAAATTCTTGCATGAAAATAAGAATATTTCTTAAATTGTATTATACTGAGGATCATGTCAAGGTCGAAATATTTATGTGCATGATCATTCATTGAGTGGAATTTTCTTCACGCTTTTATTTTATTTTATTGTTATTATCTTCTTATTGTTTTTACCTCTTATTTGAAAGATTTGTTTATGTAAATACCAGTTATTTATTTTTTGTTTTTGGCGCAACAGCCCCCCAGTGGGCCACGGCCTTCTCATTCACGAACTTTCTAGATCACACACAATGACGCACCACAGTCGGTAGGACTCCTCTGGACGAGTAATCAGCTCGTCGCGAAGACCTCTACCTGACATCACACAACACTCACAACGGACAAACATCCATCCCACCTGTGGGATTCGAATCCACAATCTCACCAGGTGAGCGAACGCAGACCTACGCTTTAGACCGCACGGACACTGGGACCGGCACCTGCTATTTATAAAACCGAAAAAATTAGCATTCCATTTACAATTTATATTAACTGATGACCCAGTTGTCGTAAGACTTTGATTGTGTTGTCCAATTTGACCACAAATTTAGGCCTACAATAAAAGTACTGATGCCAGTTACGAACCAGAGATCCCGTTCTTTGTCCTGGTACTTCTTAAAGTATATTACGAAAACTCTGTGTGTATTATGAACAACCGTGTTAATATGCTCTAAGTTCAAAATGATTTATCCACTGTCACGGCGCTATATGATTCATCGTTACTTTGAACTGTTAAAGTGTATACGAAGAAGTACACACGGTTTGCTTATAAATATTCATCAGGTTTCCAAACAACGACAAATTGGACAATAATCACTTTGCATTATAAAACATATTTTATCGAAGGCTAGCAAGAAGATCAGAGGAAAGGAACAGACAGAATGGAGTCACGGGATAAAACAAATCACAAATAGCATCATTGAAACTAAAGATCATCAAAACAGGCAACAAAATTCAGTCCAATATGATTAAGGACTGCGGACAAATATGAAAGCACACAAACCTACATACAGAGAAATACTTTTCATTAGCAGAAGACATTTGGATGCCGACGGTATGATGAAAAACTACTAAACGTATACAAACGCACAGAGAACAAGATGGATTGGACATATCGTAAGAACTGATGAAGAAAGGATTGAGCAAAGAATAATAGAGTGCAGACCAAGTGCAGTAAGAATGACTAGTGGAGAGAGGTTAAGATGGGCGGTGATGCCAGAAAGGATCTAGAAAAGACGAAGGTGAAGAATTGGAGTAAAATGTCTGTGGATAGAAAGGCAGGGAAGAAACACGCTGGGCAGGCCAAAACTCAAAAAGAGTTACAGCTCAAAGAGAAGCAGAAGAAGAAGAAGAAGAAGAAGAAGAAGAAGAAGAAGAAGAAGAAGAAGAAGAAGAAGAAGAAGAAGAAGAAGAAGACTAAGAAGAAGAAGACTAAGAAGAAGAAGAAGAAGAAGAAGAAGACGAAGAAGAAGAAGAACTACTAAGACTAAGAGACTCTGTAAAATGATAAAACTAAGCCTGTAATATCCAAGCTGATGAGAATTCAGGCCTGTTTTTTTCTACCCCTGTGGCGCTGAGGCCCAACGCGGACCATGGCCTCCTCATTCTTGAGGTTTCTAGATCACACACAACGACGCATCGCAGTCGGTAGGACTCCTTCGGAAGAGTGATCAGCTCGTCGCAGAGACCTCTACTTGACAACACACAACACTTACAACAGACAAACATCCATGCCCCCGGTGGGATTCGAACCCACGATCTCAGCAGGCGAGCGGCCGTAGACCTACGCCTTAGACCGCGCGGCCACTGGGTCCGGCCTCACGCCTGTTACACTTTATTTATTAAACCATACAGGTTTGAATTCCGCGCATGTCTTCACTGATCTAACTTAAAAAATTAGACGTAAAGAGACAACGGTATTGTCGCCCTGGTTTGTAGAACATAATAATAAAAACAGAGAAGAAACCTTAAACAAAGGCATTTATTTGTGAATTAATATTTTATGTGGATAATGTAACTTTTGGAGATAATATACATAGGCCCTAACTGAGAAGGCTTTTTTACTGTCGTAGAAATTCCTTAGAAATTTGGTGGGAGTACACAGAATGAAAATGAAGCCAGGAAGTGTACAGTGTGAAACTGGAAGAACTACCAGAAAGACCAATCATTTTCTGCTTTCATTTTGCAATATCATCTTCCGATCTCCTACCTCATTTTGATGTTTGTCATTTAAAAAAAAAATATATATATATAAACAATCTAAATTTAGGAAACAGAGAGGGGGTTATAATTCGCCTTTTGTCAGCGCGCTAACTTGGGGTTTTTGTATTCATTTTATTTATTTACTGGCAACTCAGAACATTTTGCTTCTACGCACTAAAATGGCCATAGGCGTTAAAGTTACGTACAGATGACGTCTACTGAACTGGACTAATGCATACAGCATAAAATCGGATCAGGCCACTGTTTCTAAGCGCAACAAAACACGCTCTTCTCAATAACAAGGAGTACTTACTTACTCCCGCACTCCACGGAGCAAAGTTCTTCTTGAGAATCTAACAGGTTCTTAGTTTAGTCCAGAAATTCCTCCCGTAGGTCCATTACCGCATTTATAAATGCTCGCCACCTGTCCATATCCCGAGCCAGTTCAATCAAATCCATGTACTCCCAACACACTTCCTGAAGGTTCTTCATAATATTATCCTCCCACCTATGCCTGGGTCTTCCGATTGGTCTCTTTCTCTCAGCTTTCCACACCGAAACCCTGTACGCAACTATCCTATCTCCCATGCGTGCTACATGCCCCACCCATCCAATTCTTCTCGATTTTATCGCCCGAATATATTTGGTGAGGATTTCAGAACCTTATGCTCCTCATTATGTAGTTTTCTTCACTCCCTTATCACCTCATCCCTCTTAGACCTAAATATTCTCCTCACCACTCAATTCTAAAACACCCTCAGCCTACGTTCCTCCCTCAATTTGAGCGACCAAGTTTCACACCCATACAAAGCAACACAGACAAAATCATAATTCTTTAAATCTGAATTTTTTTTATTTTAGCATAGCAAAGTGGAAGACAATAGATTCTGCATCGAATGATACCAATTATTGCATGATTTAAACCTGTGCTTAATTTTTTCCTGAATAGAATTTTTATCCGTTACGGTTGTTCACAAATATTTGAAGTCTTCTCCCCTTTCAAAGAAACTATTTTCAATCTTTCTATTGTGACTTTGTCCTGAATTCTGATCTCCAGACATGACCATGTACTTAGTTCAATCAGCATCCACTTCTAGTCCAATCTCCTTACTAGCCACTAATAATATTTCTGTGTTTTTCTTTGTAGTATGTAAGCTTCCTCCCAATATATTAACACCATCAGCATAGAACAAATGCTGATGTGTACCATTTAATTTCAAGCCATCCTGGTTTACCTTAATCCTCATAATGACATATTCTAAAGCAAAGTTGAAAAGCAATGACGATAAAGCATCTCCTTGTTTAAAACAATTTTTAATAGGCAACATATCAAACAAACGTTTGCCTACCCGGAATCTACTATAGATTTCGTTTATACACATTTTAATTAGCCTTATTAGTTCCATGGGGATAAGACATTAATTGAGAATATTACACAAGACCTCCCTCCTACCTGAATCGTAGGATTTCTTGAAGTCTATTAATAGCTGATGCACTGTTTCATTTTATCACCATTTTTTCCCCCACGTATTTGACGAATTTAGAATGTACGGCAAGTAGTTGAACTGGTGTGTCGAAAACTACATTGATGATCCCTACTAATTTCTTCTACATATGGAGTTAAATTTGACAGTAAGATTTTGGATAAAAATTTTTTAATCACAATAAATACTTTTAACAAAGTTTATTAAAAATTCATAGTTACTTGTTTTTTAATCACAACTGCAAACGCATCACAAATATACGTTTTTCAAAAGCGCTGTTATGATGAAATTATGCCCATAATGAGAATTAGTGTAAAAGAAAATTCATCGTGTGAATGTTTGGAAATGCCAGCTGGGGAAGGGCGGTTCAGGGCACCCTGCCCTGCAATGTCGCCGCTATCTCTCTCCACACGACTGCAGTCTGACTGACAGGTGGGCGGACAGGCGGCATATTGTTGTTAAGTTACGCAAATGGGAACATTCCCGCCTGATTGGCTGTCAAGAGACTCCCATACTGCGAGGCTGAACATGCAGATAACAGAACAGCTTCCTGTGATGCAGCCGAAATGAACGCCCTGGCATTCTGTTTTATTTTAAAGTGAAAGACTAAGAAGTAGGCTCAAAACTTATATTCTATATCACAAAACGGAATGAATGTAAAGGGGCCAAAATGCTGTCATTGATACACATTGCGCATTAAATGTTAGTATTGTCAAATAAATTGTAAAATTTACTGTGTTAATTGTGTGGGATTCTTGTTATGTTTAAACAGAAAAGAATTATAGAATTATCCTTAAGTGGCGATGGCAAACCTTGTGGAGGACCCGTGCCAGATATGCATTTGAAGAAGTTCTAACAATTATGAAGTGCTGTCAGCCGTCACTCTTGCTCCGGCACAGACTCCACTTCAACGAAACAGCTGCTGCTACTGCTGCTGCTGTTGCGCGTTTGTTACACAGCTGACGAATCCTTAGCTAGTATGTGGTTCAGAAAGCGGAAAGAACTGCGCTCATTTCGTTTATCCGCCGGCTAGTTAAATTGGAACTTTTTACTTCAACGATCAAAATAATCCATATGATAAAACAACGCTGTATTTTCTTGGAACTGCCTTTTCACTTCTAGATATTGCGAGCGGAAACATAAAGGGGCAACAAAAGCACTATCCTAAGAAACACCAATGTAGCTTGGGGAATTATAGAATTACGAAGCGACTCTTTGTGTTAATAACAATAATAATAATAATATATTTATCTGCAAATGGGCTGTCGCCCGGAGGCAGTGGTTATTATGCATGTACGTAAATATTAAATAAGGATCTAAGACATTTAAGTCGGGAGGGCTACGTGAGAAGCATGCAGTAGAAACTTGGAGTCTTGGGAACCATCTCAGCATTCGTATATAGACAAAGGGAAACCAAGAAAAACCTGTGCCGTGGTGGCCGGTCGCAGGACATTTCCGTATACTGACTTCTAGCCAGCAATCCGGCAACTAAAATATGTAAGAGAGCAATACATACACAGTAAAACAATACACAGGAGGTAACAGAAATACATACAAGATAAAACAATACACAAAAGACCCAACTACAGTTAGCAGTAACGCACATAATAAAGGCAACACAAGGGGAAGAAAATACTGTACCTAGTCTCTAATATTGTTACTCCACAGTTATATCAAACCAATTTTAACATGACCTTCACTTCACTTCACTTCATCACCCGTACATACCCTTCATGATAAGCACCGATTTACCCCCCTCACTGCACTACACTTCACTTCACTTTTTGGATAGTTTTCCCAAGACTCCACGTTGCTACCACATTAATCACTTTCCTAACCCTCTTTCTAAAAACATTTGATTCACAGGTGAGAGTCCTTAAAATAAATGGACTAAACGCGTAGTAACTGGTGCCAAATTTGGCGCTGGTGCGAAGGTTTTGTAGCCCCTGTCCTAAGGTGATAAGGTTAAAAATGAATAGTACCTAACTTATTCTTAAGTTGCAGAATCGTATATCAATCACTTGTTGCATCCTATGTTCAATATTTATACTAATAAATTCGTTACTAATTTATGAGTTTCAGTGAACAGATGTACAAAAGTAGGCTATATATCTGGATGGAATAGAGATACATACGCGGACAGAAGAAAACGAAATGAAGAAATCCGTTAAACAAAACTGAAAAGTTACAATAGAGTGTGGAATTATGTTTATTAAAAAAAAACTGTTTCTGATTATGCACACTGCTCTGGGCTACAACGTGTGGGTGAATAAACGGTGTGGGTATGCAGAGCTTTTAGTGTTAAATCAGACGGTGGACTGCCTGGTACAAACTTCAAATAGGTGTTCGAAAAAGGGTAAGTAGTTCAACAGCCGGATAATGGTGCACACAGCATCTGCATACTGGAGATGTGTAAAACTTACATAAACGAAATGAAATAAATGCAGCTGGATAATGATAGTAACGATACGATGCTAAGCTCCGTCAGAATGTAGTTGCCCGACATACGGACAAAACCATCATCAGAAAAGAGGAGCAATCCAAAACTGATATTTTCCAAAAGAAATTACATACCAATAAAATTTTTTGTCGAAATCTTCCCCATGCGCGCGCATGCTATGTTGGTTTTAAAGTTATGTAGTTCGATGCCTAAAGATATTCTACAGGACCGAAGCATACTGACGAAACTAATAAGACTTGGTTGTGGTTAACGACAGAACGTGTGTTAAATTTTATATGATAAAAAAAAAACATGGGGAAGATTTCGACAAAAAATGGCAATCCCTCTTAAAGGTAGGTTAAGCAAACTGGTACATAATAAACACCTATATTTTCTTTACACACACTCGTACAAGCTATATTCATATTCGTATTTATGAAACGCAAATAAGTGTATAATTATTTAAGACGTTTGTTATTTATTTAACGTCGATTTAAGTACTTGATTGTACATTGCGTACATGTAAGAATGGCTGCGAATATATTTATATACCAATAAAATGCAATATAAATAAGGCGGAAAAAATGTCTCCTGCAGAAGTACGTACATCTAACAACGTACACATCGAAACCAATGAAAATAACGCCTAACAAAAACGTGTTAATTTTAAGAGAACTTACGATTGCCCACAAGCATATCCAGCAGCACAGTACTCGAATTAGAATAAGAATTTTAACATATCTTAGAAAGACAGGAGTAAAGGTAAAGGTAAAGCAGTCCCATTACAGGCCCGGAGGGACCCAGAGGGTTCCAGAAAATTAAGGAGCCCAGATTACGTGACAACGGCACAGGATGGTGGCAAGGTTGTCAGCCTTACGCACCGGCCGCCTTTACCCCCAGGAAATACTCCTGGTACTCATTTCTGTTAGAGGCTGTGTCGGCCCCAGGGCCATAGTGCGATCGGAAGAATTTTATTTCAATGAAAAATCCAATGACATTAGCTGGGATCGAACCAGGAGTACATACATTAAAGAACCACATACGAGAATACATAAAATATAACACTATAAAAACCAACTAGAGGCAACAGTAACAATTTATTGATGATTTCCAACAGCTCAACATGTTTCGGGCGATAGTTTCGCCCATCCTCAGGAGCACTAGACTGTGTTTACAGCTTACGGTACAATGTATCGACGATACTGCCGGCCAGCAGCATCGTCGGTACATTGTAATACCACAAGCTTTAAACACAGTCTAGCGCTCCTGAGGATGGGCGAAACTATCGCCCGAAACATGTTGAGCTGATTGAAATCATCAATAAATTGTTATTGTTGTATCTAGTTGGTTGTTTATATTATTATAGCAGTTACGCACGGTCACAAAAACATAAAAAAATACATAAAATATTTATATTCTAACGTTACTTCAAGATTATAACGGCTTGTGCAATTTTGTGATACGCATATTTATACGTATATATACATATATGTGTGTGTGTGTAGGTGTTTATTATGTACCAATTTGCTTAACCTACCTTTAAGAAGGATTGCCATTTTTTGTCGAAATCTTCCCCATGTTTTTTTTTATCATATAAAATTTAACACACGTTCTGTCGTCAACCACAACCAAGTCTTATTAGTTTCGTCAGTATGCTTCGGTCCTGTAGAATATCTTTAGGCATCGAAATACATAACTTTAAAACGAACATAGCATGCGCGCGCGCGCATGCTATGTTCGTTTTAAAGTTATGTATTTCGATGCCTAAAGATATTCTACAGGACCGAAGCATACTGACGAAACTAATAAGACTTGGTTGTGGTTGACGACAGAACGTGTGTTAAATTTTATATGATAAAAAAAAACATGGGGAAGATTTCGACAAAAAATGGCAATCCTTCTTAAAGGTAGGTTAAGCAAATTGGTACATAATAAACACCTACACACACACACATATATGTATATATACGTATAAATATGCGTATCACAAAATTGCACAAGCCGTTATAATCTTGAAGTAACGTTAGAATATAAATATTTTATGTATTTTTTTATGTTTTTGTGACCGTGCGTAACTGCTATAATAATATAAACAACCAACTAGATACAACAATAACAATTTATTGATGATTTCAATCAGCTCAACATGTTTCGGGCGATAGTTTCGCCCATCCTCAGGAGCGCTAGACTGTGTTTAAAGCTTGTGGTATTACAATGTACCGACGATGCTGCTGGCCGGCAGTATCGTCGATACATTGTACCGTAAGCTGTAAACACAGTCTAGTGCTCCTGAGGATGGGCGAAACTATCGCCCGAAACATGTTGAGCTGTTGGAAATCATCAATAAATTGTTACTGTTGCCTCTAGTTGGTTTTTATAGTGTTATATTTTATGTATTCTCGTATGTGGTTCTTTAATGTATGTACTCCTGGTTCGATCCCAGCTAATGTCATTGGATTTTTCATTGAAATAAAATTCTTCCGATCGCACTATGGCCCTGGGGCCGACACAGCCTCTAACAGAAATGAGTACCAGGAGTATTTCCTGGGGGTAAAGGCGGCCGGTGCGTAAGGCTGACAACCTTGCCACCATCCTGTGCCGTTGTCACGTAATCTGGGCTCCTTAATTTTCTGGAACCCTCTGGGTCCCTCCGGGCCTGTAATGGGACTGCTTTACCTTTACCTTTACTCCTGTCTTTCTAAGATATGTTAAAATTCTTATTCTAATTCGAGTACTGTGCTGCTGGATATGCTTGTGGGCAATCGTAAGTTCTCTTAAAATTAACACGTTTTTGTTAGGCGTTATTTTCATTGGTTTCGATGTGTACGTTGTTAGATGTACGTACTTCTGCAGGAGACATTTTTTCCGCCTTATTTATATTGCATTTTATTGGTATATAAATATATTCGCAGCCATTCTTACATGTACGCAATGTACAATCAAGTACTTAAATCGACGTTAAATAAATAACAAACGTCTTAAATAATTATACACTTATTTGCGTTTCATAAATACGAATATGAATATAGCTTGTACGAGTGTGTGTAAAGAAAATATAGGTGTTTATTATGTACCAGTTTGCTTAACCTACCTTTAAGAGGGATTGCCATTTTTTGTCGAAATCTTCCCCATGTTTTTTTTTTATCATATAAAATTTAACACACGTTCTGTCGTTAACCACAACCAAGTCTTATTAGTTTCGTCAGTATGCTTCGGTCCTGTAGAATATCTTTAGGCATCGAACTACATAACTTTAAAACCAACATAGCATGCGCGCGCATGGGGAAGATTTCGACAAAAAATTTTATTGGTATGTAATTTCTTTTGGAAAATATCAGTTTTGGATTGCTCCTCTTTTCTGATGATGGTTTTGTCCGTATGTCGGGCAACTACATTCTGACGGAGCTTAGCATCGTATCGTTACTATCATTATCCAGCTGCATTTATTTCATTTCGTTTATGTAAGTTTTACACATCTCCAGTATGCAGATGCTGTGTGCACCATTATCCGGCTGTTGAACTACTTACCCTTTTTCGAACACCTATTTGAAGTTTGTACCAGGCAGTCCACCGTCTGATTTAACACTAAAAGCTCTGCATACCCACACCGTTTATTCACCCACACGTTGTAGCCCAGAGCAGTGTGCATAATCAGAAACAGTTTTTTTTTAATAAACATAATTCCACACTCTATTGTAACTTTTCAGTTTTGTTTAACGGATTTCTTCATTTCGTTTTCTTCTGTCCGCGTATGTATCTCTATTCCATCCAGATATATAGCCTACTTTTGTACATCTGTTCACTGAAACTCATAAATTAGTAACGAATTTATTAGTATAAATATTGAACATAGGATGCAACAAGTGATTGATATACGATTCTGCAACTTAAGAATAAGTTAGGTACTATTCATTTTTAACCTTATCACCTTAGGACAGGGGCTACAAAACCTTCGCACCAGCGCCAAATTTGGCACCAGTTACTACGCGTTTAGTCCATTTATTTTAAGGACTCTCACCTGTGAATCAAATGTTTTTAGAAAGAGGGTTAGGAAAGTGATTAATGTGGTAGCAACGTGGAGTCTTGGGAAAACTATCCAAAAAGTGAAGTGAAGTGTAGTGCAGTGAGGGGGGTAAATCGGTGCTTATCATGAAGGGTATGTACGGGTGATGAAGTGAAGTGAAGTGAAGGTCATGTTAAAATTGGTTTGATATAACTGTGGAGTAACAATATTAGAGACTAGGTACAGTATTTTCTTCCCCTTGTGTTGCCTTTATTATGTGCGTTACTGCTAACTGTAGTTGGGTCTTTTGTGTATTGTTTTATCTTGTATGTATTTCTGTTACCTCCTGTGTATTGTTTTACTGTGTATGTATTGCTCTCTTACATATTTTAGTTGCCGGATTGCTGGCTAGAAGTCAGTATACGGAAATGTCCTGCGACCGGCCACCACGGCACAGGTTTTTCTTGGTTTCCCTTTGTCTATATACGAATGCTGAGATGGTTCCCAAGACTCCAAGTTTCTACTGCATGCTTCTCACGTAGCCCTCCCGACTTAAATGTCTTAGATCCTTATTTAATATTTACGTACATGCATAATAACCACTGCCTCCGGGCGACAGCCCATTTGCAGATAAATATATTATTATTATTATTGTTATTAACACAAAGAGTCGCTTCGTAATTCTATAATTCCCCAAGCTACATTGGTGTTTCTTAGGATAGTGCTTTTGTTGCCCCTTTATGTTTCCGCTCGCAATATCTAGAAGTGAAAAGGCAGTTCCAAGAAAATACAGCGTTGTTTTATCATATGGATTATTTTGATCGTTGAAGTAAAAAGTTCCAATTTAACTAGCCGGCGGATAAACGAAATGAGCGCAGTTCTTTCCGCTTTCTGAACCACATACTAGCTAAGGATTCGTCAGCTGTGTAACAAACGCGCAACAGCAGCAGCAGTAGCAGCAGCTGTTTCGTTGAAGTGGAGTCTGTGCCGGAGCAAGAGTGACGGCTGACAGCACTTCATAATTGTTAGAACTTCTTCAAATGCATATCTGGCACGGGTCCTCCACAAGGTTTGCCATCGCCACTTAAGGATAATTCTATAATTCTTTTCTGTTTAAACATAACAAGAATCCCACACAATTAACACAGTAAATTTTACAATTTATTTGACAATACTAACATTTAATGCGCAATGTGTATCAATGACAGCATTTTGGCCCCTTTACATTCATTCCGTTTTGTGATATAGAATATAAGTTTTGAGCCTACTTCTTAGTCTTTCACTTTAAAATAAAACAGAATGCCAGGGCGTTCATTTCGGCTGCATCACAGGAAGCTGTTCTGTTATCTGCATGTTCAGCCTCGCAGTATGGGAGTCTCTTGACAGCCAATCAGGCGGGAATGTTCCCATTTGCGTAACTTAACAACAATATGCCGCCTGTCCGCCCACCTGTCAGTCAGACTGCAGTCGTGTGGAGAGAGATAGCGGCGACATTGCAGGGCAGGGTGCCCTGAACCGCCCTTCCCCAGCTGGCATTTCCAAACATTCACACGATGAATTTTCTTTTACACTAATTCTCATTATGGGCATAATTTCATCATAACAGCGCTTTTGAAAAACGTATATTTGTGATGCGTTTGCAGTTGTGATTAAAAAACAAGTAACTATGAATTTTTAATAAACTTTGTTAAAAGTATTTATTGTGATTAAAAAATTTTTATCCAAAATCTTACTGTCAAATTTAACTCCATATGTAGAAGAAATTAGTAGGGATCATCAATGTAGTTTTCGACACACCAGTTCAACTACTTGCCGTACATTCTAAATTCGTCAAATACGTGGGGGAAAAAATGGTGATAAAATGAAACAGTGCATCAGCTATTAATAGACTTCAAGAAATCCTACGATTCAGGTAGGAGGGAGGTCTTGTGTAATATTCTCAATTAATGTCTTATCCCCATGGAACTAATAAGGCTAATTAAAATGTGTATAAACGAAATCTATAGTAGATTCCGGGTAGGCAAACGTTTGTTTGATATGTTGCCTATTAAAAATTGTTTTAAACAAGGAGATGCTTTATCGTCATTGCTTTTCAACTTTGCTTTAGAATATGTCATTATGAGGATTAAGGTAAACCAGGATGGCTTGAAATTAAATGGTACACATCAGCATTTGTTCTATGCTGATGGTGTTAATATATTGGGAGGAAGCTTACATACTACAAAGAAAAACACAGAAATATTATTAGTGGCTAGTAAGGAGATTGGACTAGAAGTGGATGCTGATTGAACTAAGTACATGGTCATGTCTGGAGATCAGAATTCAGGACAAAGTCACAATAGAAAGATTGAAAATAGTTTCTTTGAAAGGGGAGAAGACTTCAAATATTTGTGAACAACCGTAACGGATAAAAATTCTATTCAGGAAAAAATTAAGCACAGGTTTAAATCATGCAATAATTGGTATCATTCGATGCAGAATCTATTGTCTTCCACTTTGCTATGCTAAAATAAAAAAAATTCAGATTTAAAGAATTATGATTTTGTCTGTGTTGCTTTGTATGGGTGTGAAACTTGGTCGCTCAAATTGAGGGAGGAACGTAGGCTGAGGGTGTTTTAGAATTGAGTGGTGAGGAGAATATTTAGGTCTAAGAGGGATGAGGTGATAAGGGAGTGAAGAAAACTACATAATGAGGAGCATAAGGTTCTGAAATCCTCACCAAATATATTCGGGCGATAAAATCGAGAAGAATTGGATGGGTGGGGCATGTAGCACGCATGGGAGATAGGATAGTTGCGTACAGGGTTTCGGTGTGGAAAGCTGAGAGAAAGAGACCAATCGGAAGACCCAGGCATAGGTGGGAGGATAATATTATGAAGAACCTTCAGGAAGTGTGTTGGGAGTACATGGATTTGATTGAACTGGCTCGGGATATGGACAGGTGGCGAGCATTTATAAATGCGGTAATGGACCTACGGGAGGAATTTCTGGACTAAACTAAGAACCTGTTAGATTCTCAAGAAGAACTTTGCTCCGTGGAGTGCGGGAGTAAGTAAGTACTCCTTGTTATTGAGAAGAGCGTGTTTTGTTGCGCTTAGAAACAGTGGCCTGATCCGATTTTATGCTGTATGCATTAGTCCAGTTCAGTAGACGTCATCTGTACGTAACTTTAACGCCTATGGCCATTTTAGTGCGTAGAAGCAAAATGTTCTGAGTTGCCAGTAAATAAATAAAATGAATACAAAAACCCCAAGTTAGCGCGCTGACAAAAGGCGAATTATAACCCCCTCTCTGTTTCCTAAATTTAGATTGTTTATATATATATATTTTTTTTTTAAATGACAAACATCAAAATGAGGTAGGAGATCGGAAGATGATATTGCAAAATGAAAGCAGAAAATGATTGGTCTTTCTGGTAGTTCTTCCAGTTTCACACTGTACACTTCCTGGCTTCATTTTCATTCTGTGTACTCCCACCAAATTTCTAAGGAATTTCTACGACAGTAAAAAAGCCTTCTCAGTTAGGGCCTATGTATATTATCTCCAAAAGTTACATTATCCACATAAAATATTAATTCACAAATAAATGCCTTTGTTTAAGGTTTCTTCTCTGTTTTTATTATTATGTTCTACAAACCAGGGCGACAATACCGTTGTCTCTTTACGTCTAATTTTTTAAGTTAGATCAGTGAAGACATGCGCGGAATTCAAACCTGTATGGTTTAATAAATAAAGTGTAACAGGCGTGAGGCCGGACCCAGTGGCCGCGCGGTCTAAGGCGTAGGTCTACGGCCGCTCGCCTGCTGAGATCGTGGGTTCGAATCCCACCGGGGGCATGGATGTTTGTCTGTTGTAAGTGTTGTGTGTTGTCAAGTAGAGGTCTCTGCGACGAGCTGATCACTCTTCCGAAGGAGTCCTACCGACTGCGATGCGTCGTTGTGTGTGATCTAGAAACCTCAAGAATGAGGAGGCCATGGTCCGCGTTGGGCCTCAGCGCCACAGGGGTAGAAAAAAACAGGCCTGAATTCTCATCAGCTTGGATATTACAGGCTTAGTTTTATCATTTTACAGAGTCTCTTAGTCTTAGTAGTTCTTCTTCTTCTTCGTCTTCTTCTTCTTCTTCTTCTTCTTCTTAGTCTTCTTCTTCTTAGTCTTCTTCTTCTTCTTCTTCTTCTTCTTCTTCTTCTTCTTCTTCTTCTTCTTCTTCTTCTTCTTCTTCTTCTTCTTCTGCTTCTCTTTGAGCTGTAACTCTTTTTGAGTTTTGGCCTGCCCAGCGTGTTTCTTCCCTGCCTTTCTATCCACAGACATTTTACTCCAATTCTTCACCTTCGTCTTTTCTAGATCCTTTCTGGCATCACCGCCCATCTTAACCTCTCTCCACTAGTCATTCTTACTGCACTTGGTCTGCACTCTATTATTCTTTGCTCAATCCTTTCTTCATCAGTTCTTACGATATGTCCAATCCATCTTGTTCTCTGTGCGTTTGTATACGTTTAGTAGTTTTTCATCATACCGTCGGCATCCAAATGTCTTCTGCTAATGAAAAGTATTTCTCTGTATGTAGGTTTGTGTGCTTTCATATTTGTCCGCAGTCCTTAATCATATTGGACTGAATTTTGTTGCCTGTTTTGATGATCTTTAGTTTCAATGATGCTATTTGTGATTTGTTTTATCCCGTGACTCCATTCTGTCTGTTCCTTTCCTCTGATCTTCTTGCTAGCCTTCGATAAAATATGTTTTATAATGCAAAGTGATTATTGTCCAATTTGTCGTTGTTTGGAAACCTGATGAATATTTATAAGCAAACCGTGTGTACTTCTTCGTATACACTTTAACAGTTCAAAGTAACGATGAATCATATAGCGCCGTGACAGTGGATAAATCATTTTGAACTTAGAGCATATTAACACGGTTGTTCATAATACACACAGAGTTTTCGTAATATACTTTAAGAAGTACCAGGACAAAGAACGGGATCTCTGGTTCGTAACTGGCATCAGTACTTTTATTGTAGGCCTAAATTTGTGGTCAAATTGGACAACACAATCAAAGTCTTACGACAACTGGGTCATCAGTTAATATAAATTGTAAATGGAATGCTAATTTTTTCGGTTTTATAAATAGCAGGTGCCGGTCCCAGTGTCCGTGCGGTCTAAAGCGTAGGTCTGCGTTCGCTCACCTGGTGAGATTGTGGATTCGAATCCCACAGGTGGGATGGATGTTTGTCCGTTGTGAGTGTTGTGTGATGTCAGGTAGAGGTCTTCGCGACGAGCTGATTACTCGTCCAGAGGAGTCCTACCGACTGTGGTGCGTCATTGTGTGTGATCTAGAAAGTTCGTGAATGAGAAGGCCGTGGCCCACTGGGGGGCTGTTGCGCCAAAAACAAAAAATAAATAACTGGTATTTACATAAACAAATCTTTCAAATAAGAGGTAAAAACAATAAGAAGATAATAACAATAAAATAAAATAAAAGCGTGAAGAAAATTCCACTCAATGAATGATCATGCACATAAATATTTCGACCTTGACATGATCCTCAGTATAATACAATTTAAGAAATATTCTTATTTTCATGCAAGAATTTACTTTGAGCATTAGGCTCGATGATGATAGCAGATGAGCCATAGTACATAAACCTATAATAACACGCTTTTATCGACGTCATGATGCCTGCTTACCATCTATTTAACGACAATTCTTCACGAACATAAACATTGATATGTCCTACAGATATTGCATCGTAGAATTAATATTCTTGAACATTAAGAAATATGTCACATGTCCCAATTTCAGCTGACGTAGAATTTGAGAGAGCAGGTAAACTTTACACCGTCTGTCTCCACACAGCTCTCAAATATGATGGAAGCTGTATATACGGGGTGTAACAGGAGGAACGGACCAGACTTCGGGAGGGTGTTCCTTATGTTATACTATACCGATATAACCCACAACATCTATATCCAAAGTTGAACGGTTTGGGAGATAATGGCAATTGAAAATTGTGGACTTCCTTGTGGTCCAAGAACGATAGCTGTCAGCTGGGATGCTTATCTACTCGTAGGTCTGCTGGCG
>Ga0123355_10007089_pt1 | contig 16710 bp, 11 predicted proteins | sample TergutEmb28metaG_3_FD_89872 | JGI IMG/M metagenome (GOLD analysis project Ga0123355, IMG submission 89872) | Embiratermes neotenicus P1 segment gut microbial communities from Petit-Saut dam, French Guiana - Emb289 P1 | ecosystem: Host-associated > Arthropoda: Insects > Digestive system > Gut ...
AGTTCTTATCTTACCTCAGTGTCACCATGAGCCGCTCCTCAGGGCTAATGGACCTTCGAAAATTTGTATTTTGCTTCACAATTGATGTGCGAATTAACTCTAAAATATACTTAAATGTGTCTGGGCTCATTCTGAAGTACCTCCAAAACCTTCCTTCGTCTTTAATTAAGACATCTAGAAGATTATGAAACTTGCTGAAACACTCATGCCTAGAGCTTATATTGTATTGTGCACCCAGAAACGTGTCTTTCTAGTAAATAAGAGGGTTCTCCACCAAATATTGTCCATTAATGAAAATACATGCACTTGGTTTGACTTCCTCGCAGTTCAGAAATGTCAGCTGCACTGCTTTCAGTTCGGGTCGGCTCGGCTTGCAATGTGAATAGTCACTCGCTCGGTCCGGTCAGGTTCAGCTCGGCTCGGCTCAGCTCAGCTTGCAATGTGAATGAGGCCTTAGTGTATGAAATTTGCATATTTCAGACTATAGTCTACAGACTGAAACAATGATGAAATTGTTACAGTTTAGCATTTCATTCACCTTCCAAATAAAGAGCAATAAACTCCATGTTTCGAAAGACATTCATGTCATTTTATTCACTCATTTTGCATAATATTATCACTCTGATTTACAAAACATATATGATTTTTTTGTCTCTACATTTTTAACTTCCTGTAATGAGCAGTTTAGTTTACATTGTGGTGCTGAAAGGTTTGCTGAGGTGTGCTGATAAGTGAGGTGGTTTCCCTTTGTTATCACATGTTGTGAATACCGGTAAAATGAGAGAGAGAACTGCTGGTCACTGTTTTAACAAATGTTATAGGATCTGAATTATTTTTCAGATGGAACGAGATGATAGCTTGACTGAAATTGAAATACTGAAAGATAAGATAGAGAAAGCCCAACTTGCAATGCAGAAAGCAACAGAAGATAAGGATGTAGCAAATAAGGAATTTGAAAGAATCCTTGAAAAGTTTGACAGGTAAGAGAAGTATTATTGTCAGCAAACAAATGTTATAACCTTCATATGATAAAGACTGTTTAAGCAGCTAGCTATGTAACTAACTCTATGGATTACATTCCTGCTTGAAAAGCTGTTAGTCCCTCACCTAGTTTACAAATTGCTTGTATGTTATGGAAGGCAAAAACTCAATATAATCTCTGCTCCTCTCCAACTGATTTCTTGAAAACCCATTTAAATGTCATTCATCTATGCCTAGGTCTCCCAAGTTGTCTCTTACCTTCACATGTACCCACCAACACACTGTATGAGCCTCTCACCTCCCCCGCACATGACACATGTCTTACCCATATCAGTCTTGTTTCATCACCCAAACAGTATATGGTGAAGAGGCCAGATCATAAAGTTTCTCATTATGCAGCCTTCTCCATTTCCCTGTTACCTCATGGATCTTAGGCGCAGATATCTTCCTCATACCATTTTCTCAACATCCTGCAGCCCTTGAAGCATCACTAATATGTACCAGGCCTTTTTCCATTATCACTGAACACCAATACTCACAAATATCTTCATTGTTATGGTTTCAATGCTCCTGGTCTGCTGCTGCATTTTGTGTTTGAGGTGTATGTGTTCTGTTTCACACGTGTGATTCATGATGTCTTATTGGTTTTAGTTTAGTCACTCATTGCTTGGATTAGTGTTTTCACCTTATTCGAAACATGGTGAGTGTGTTCAGTGACAATGGGAAAAGTCTAGATACATTTTATTGGTGTTTCACGTGTTAAACCATTGTCAAAAGATCATGTGGTACTCTCAGTTTTGTTACTCCCTGAAGGTGCAGACCGCATTTTGCACTCATGTAAAACAGCAAGTAAAATTATGCTTCCATATATTCTAAGCTTTATATTACTGGGCAGCAAATGGGAAGATAAAAGATTCTGGATTAAATGATTGCAGGCATTCCCTGAATTTAATCTTCTCTTAATTTCAGCAAGCATTCATATTTGATTTGTTAGTGTCATTTCCAGATATTTAAACTTTGCACATTTTCAAGGATTTGTCGATGAAACATCAACCTATGCTTGGTTTTCTCAGCATTTACTTCTAGACTAGCCTTATTATTAACAATTAATAAAGGTTCTGTGTTTTTCCACATAGAATTTATGTCTTCAGAAGCCAGTATGTACCAGTCAGTTTGAATCCCTTTTAATTTTCTTGGACCTTTGTAATGGCATATACTAAAGCTAAGCTGTAAAGCAGTGGTGATAAAGCAACCCCTTTTTACAGAGCAGTCTCATTAGGAAACGTTTGAGACAAATATTTGTCTATCCAGACTTAAATATTTTTATTAATCTAATCAGTTTCATCTGGATACCAAACACAATGTGCTTATTATACAAAACCTCCTCCCATTTTGCAGTTTATAAATAGCTGATGCACTGCCCTGTTGCATTCCCATTCTTTCTAAAGTATTTAATGACTACAGAATATATGAACAGTAGTAGATCTGCTATGTCAAAATCCACAGTGATGATCCCCAGTAATTTTGTCTACAATTGGAGTTAACCTTGAGAGAAAAATATCCAATAATATTTTTTATGTAGTTGTTAATGCTGATATGCCTCAGTAACAATAGTCTGTCATATCACCCTTCTTGTAAACAGGTTCAGTGATTGGCTTGTTCCACTGTTGGGGCAATTCTTCATTATTCCAAATAAGTATGTGGATCTCACAATGCAATTTCCTGCCTTCTGCCTGACTTAGTTCTGCTGGAATTTCATTCTGGTGATTTACATCTTCAAGGGTTTTCAGTAGCCATCTCAACCACAGAGGTATTGGGCTCAGGCACAAGTAACTCTGCTGTATATGTTTAAGACTGCATATTGTTAACTCCCATGTACATTTAGCAACTGAGAAAAACGGTCCTCTGCTCATTCAAAATACTGTGGGAGTCTACCAGCAGATCACCCTTGTTCAGTTTATTGATGGTCCTTTCCTGGTCTCTGATATTCTTGTTTTTACTGTTAGTTTCAAGTTTATTAAATTTACCTCTCAAAAATTCTTGCCTTTATTCCTGAAATCTGTACTAAGGTCATTTCTCACATTGTTGATAAGCATAAATATGGCTTGGGTCCTGTTACCACACAGCAATACAGGCTGCTTCTGTTGCTGTACAAATTTGCATATTCTTTATCAAACAAATGATTTATGTTTGTACTTACCTAGACTGTCTTTAGCTGAGATCTTGATAATCCCTCAAATATTTTCGCAAGCCCTCTTTGTGTCCATATTATCATCTAAGTTCTCAAGTTGCAGAAGTCTTCTGCAACTTCTACCTTGTTCATCTTCCTCAGTTTGAATCTCTCCATATCAAACTTCTGAGATGCTAATGTACATACTTACAGTCTGTCCTCAAAATTTGCAATTAACAGTCAGTTCCTTTGAAAATCAGGCACCAAGTATGTGTGAATGCCATCTCTTGTCTATCAAGATGTGATCATTCTAAATGTGAGTCCATCAGGAGATGTCCATGTGTTAGGAGCGTTTTTGTGCAAGAACATAGTGCTCTTGACAACTGGATTTTTTGGGGTGGCAAAGTTTTCTATCCTAATATCATTTTTGTTACTATTTTCACATAAACTCCCTCTGCCCATTATCTGTTCAATAATATCTTCTGTCCCCAGTTTTACATTCAAGTCTTTTGACAGACTTTTCTTATGGCACTTAGTGAAGGGATGAAGTACCTGGTCTGATTCACCATAGGAACTGTCCTTTGAGTCACCCCTTCTATCCTCATGGGGGGGGGGGGAGCATACAGGTTCAGAACAACAAAAACAAACACAAAAAACACCAGCAATTTCATAGCACTTTACATGACTTCCTGTAACTGACAAATTTGCTGTTGTAGCTACTAATGTGATTCTCCTGTGTACAATAATTTCCACACCTAATTCATGATTTTTGTATTCTTGTTATTAAAAGAGTATTATCCTCTGCTTGTTCAGTGAAAGTCATGGCAAAGGAAATGCATTTGCTGTAGGCACAATTGCATGCTGAGGTGCTGCCAGCTGATGTGTTGAGTCTCAGTTGCCAGTTGACAGTCATTAGGTGGTCGTAAATGTGAGTTGCAGTTATTACTGTGGGGGTGTTATTCATTGCTGGAGGGGTCACAGTGTGGGGATCAGAAGTCAAGCCATTGTGACTTGGAGTCTACTGCATATGGGGCATTAGAGATACAGAGTGTTTCTATAATTTCAAAGAGGGTTGCTGTGTGAGTGAATTTGTTACATAGCATGGCACTTAACTTGATGAGTCTCATTCCCTGCCTCTTAGTTCTGTACCATGCGTCATTCTGAATTTTGTCACCACCTTACACATTTTCTTCCATATGCACATTCATATTTGGTGTCCTAGCTGAACAAATATACATACCTGTCAGTGACTGGCCACCTTTTGTAACATATTCCCTCTTCTGTTGGCACCATCCACCCATTTTTTCTAATATTATTCCTTAGTAACTGTTTTGCTGAACAACTCATATTCTTTAGCCTGGCGTAAACCGTGCCCCCTGCGATCTAAGCTTGTTCCCTCCTTAAAAAACATTTACTTTGGATTTCCTTAAATTGCATTCAAATTCCACTCTTTATAATATTCATTTGCCTGATCATAAATAAGCTCAATTCAGGCCTCTCCTTCTTACTTCTATCTGCCTGATCCATAGTTCTTCTCCTGCCACTCATATCATTTATCTGCCTGATCTGTAGCTCTGACAGGCCAGTAAAATTGAAACATGTCACTGCTACATTGTTCAGATGCAGAAATTCTGTAATGGTCAAACCTCATGTCATTGGGATCGTTCAGTGTTTGGACATTTCTGCATCATCCTTGTGTACAGCAAAGTTATTCACTGTGATTTTCAGTGGCAGTGTCTGCACTCTCAGGCTCAGGTGGTGGGTGTTGCACTCACTAGTTTAACTAAATATACTGCTTTAAGTTTACTGTAAACTTGGTTGCTGGAGAAAGTCTGAGAAGTGAATAATTCAGAATGTATTGTACCATCATCTGAACACTACTGGATTCTTATTACTGCTTCATTCAAATTCTTTTTTACTTATGCAGCATGTAGTGTCATCTGTGGACAGATGTTTGGGTCACCCCTCTCATTTGAATTACAAAATCTGGTGCTTCATTTTCACCAGAACTTAAACGAACCCTAACACCCTCTTACACTGTTCAATATAGCACAGATGGTGATGGAAGTAGCGGTAGAAGAGGAAGGACAATGGTGATGACTGGCAGAGAATTTTGAATGTGGAAAATCAGGACATAGTTTCAAAAAAAAATGTGATAGGCAGAATAAAATGAATTGGGGCAGTTGGTCAAGGGTGTTGAAGGAGGAATTTGAAAAATATGTTTAACATTTTTTTGGAAGGATAAGCTGGAGAATTGTAACAGGATATATATATGGTACTCTGAAGAAGGTGCAATGATACTGGAAGAAAAACATGTTTATGGTAGTAGACAAAGATATGTTTGGTGTTCTGTTGGGATGTGAAACATACATGAGGGACAGAAGAATGTACAAGATGTTGTGGAAGGAAAGAGTGAAAAGGTAGAAACTGTGAGTATGGAAAATAAGGGAAAATTGAAGAGTAGAGACGGATAGACATCCCTTGTATCTGACAAGGAGAATGTGGTGCACCCTGTTGGGACTGTGTGAAAACAAGGAGGTGGAAGGAGAGTTTAGTAGTGAAGGAGAGTCTCATAGGAAATGCAGATTTGGTGTACATGAGAATTCTGAAATGTACAAATAAAGTTAATCTTAATGGATCGAGGGAAATATTTATGAGCATTCACTGTAAGTGAGATAGCACAGTAAGAAAGACTAACGAGGAGCATTTTAAAAAAAAGTATTATGTAATGAAAATGAAATAATGTTAGATGTGACCACTATTTTGGATATTGTCTGTTGCTGTGGGCTAAAGAAATGTGCAGTGTTTTGAGGATGGATCAGACTCTGTCTTCAGATGGAAAGGGAAGAGGAAGAACTTCCTGTGCTGGGCCCTTTACAAAGAGCTAGGTTGTGTCACTGGATCTGTAATGTTAATGTAGATTAAGAGTTCTGGAGGGTGTCAAGTCGGTGTACCCATGACAGGGAAATATTTGAGGACAGTTACTGCAGCAGTGTGACACTGTGCAGGTGCAGATCTATGTAATTCAGACTTAACTTGATACATATAAATATCAGGAAAATCTAAATTTCTCCCAGCATGTCACCATTGTGGTATCTTAGAATCTGGAAGGGAAATTGAGTGAAATAGTTAAGAATTTCCACTGTTTTCATGTACTGCAGAAAGTATGTTGTGCTTTGTTGTTTGCTTGTGGCATGAGAATCTTTGTGAAGTAGAAAATAGTGCTAAAAATCAAACACTTAAGTGAACTGTCCTGTTGAAAGGGGTGTGCACTGAATAAAGTGTGGTAGTTGTTCCAAGTTCATGAATAGTCAGTAAGTTGCTGCATGCCTCAACTCCTGTAGACCTTTCAGTAGTGCACAAATTTCTGTTGTGTTTGTTTTGGTTAACTTATGGACAAAAGTATATTATTTTCAATTTTAAAAGAGTCCAACCTGTACACAGTAATATTTTTGTTATTATATCTCTAAATTTATGACCAGACAAAGATTTTTCACAAACATGCAGTTTTAAATTGTCATATACATGAATTTTTCACTGACAGTCATCACACCATTTATTATGAGTAAATTAGTTATGCATATTTGATTTGTTAACTATGTGCCATCAATTGATGCTTCAAATTTTGTGCCACTGTTATGTTGTAGATCTCAAGGCGAGATTTACCGTTTGCAAAATAAGTTGGAAGCTTCTGAGACTGAGAAAGACCGCCTGGAGATGGAGGCAGAGAAGGCCCAACTGCTCGCAACCAAGTCTCGAGAAGACCAACGCAAATTGCAGGATGACTTACAGCGCATTCAGGAGGCATATGACCGTGCTGCACTGCAGCTGGGTCGCACCAAGGAGAATGAGGAGAAGTTCAAGGAAGAGATAGATCGCATCACTGTGGACCTAGAAATGGTTCGTGAGCGCTATGAGAAAACACAAATTGAAATGCGCCGCCTCCAGAGTGAGCGTGAGAAGTTCCAGGCGGACAGTGAGCGCCTCACATTTGAGCTTGAGCGTGCACACACACAGTATGCGAAAGCTCAGGCCAGCAATGAGAAGAACCAAGAAGAGATAGGACGCTTACAAGTGGAACTTGAGAAGATGTATGATAAGTATGATAAGGTGCAGGTAGAACAACGTAAGAACTTGGCTGAAATAGACAGGTATCGAACTGAGACAGAAGGGCTCCGTGAAGAGGCAGACCGCTATGCCGCCAGGATGGGCAAGTACCAAGACACACAAGAACGGACTATAGAGGAACAGGACCGCCTTAAGGTAGAGGTGGAACGCTTGAGGGAACGACTGGAGAAAACAACGGCTGAGTTGGAGCGAACACGCAAAGCAGAGCAGGAGGCAGTGAGGCTACGGATGGATCTGGAGAGGGCAGAGGGTGTGAGAGGTAAATACCAGTTTGAGCAGGAGAAGTGGGCTGTGGAGGGCTCACGGCTACAGGCTGAGTGTGAGAAGCTGCGCGAGCGGCTGGACACCAGTCAGCTGGAGCTACAGCGCTCCCTGGTGGCCAATGAAAAGCAGGAGGAGCGTCTGCATGAATTGCAGTTGGAGCTTGAATTGAGCCGTGCGGAGGTAGGCAAGGTGACTGGCAGTCAGGACAAGCAGCAGGGTGAGTTAGAGCGCTTGCACATAGAGTGTGAGAAGTTGCGAGACCGCCACGAGAAGTTAATGGCACGATCAGAGGGCCTGGAGAAGGAGAATGAGCGACTCAGGATAGAACTGGCACAAACAGATCGTCAAAGTGAGAAGAACCGCTCTGACTTAGACAGACTGGAGAAAGCCCAGCAGGCCAGAGAGCATGCAGAGAATGAAGTGAGCAGGTTAACACGTGAACTAGAGAAGTCACAGCTCCACCTTGGCAAGTACCAGGAGAACACTGAGGCAGCACGGATTGAGTTTGAGCGCATGGCCACGGAACTGAGTAGGCTGCATGAGAAACTTGAACGGTCACAGGCTGACCTTCGGAAAGCAACAGAGGAACGAGATTTATTGAGCACAGACAGAGAGACCCTCAAGAAGGAGTTGCAACAGACCAAAATTGCCATTGACCAGCTTCAGAGTAACCAGCAGCGTGTGCGCCAGGACTTGGACCATAGGACACAAGATGAAGTGACTAAATTTAAGCAGGAACTGGCTCAGGCCAACAGAGACAGGGACAAAATGGCCTCCATCCTTGATAAGAGAGATAAGCAGGCTGAGAAAATTGATAAACAGTTGGGCAAAATGGAGGCAGAGATAAAACAGTTGACTCTGGAGAGGGATCAACTGGTGATACAGCTGGAGAAGTCACAGGATATGCTGATGAACTTCCAGCAGGAGCTGCTGCAGTCAGAATCAGAGCTGCAGAGGGAACGCGAGGAGGTGCGGCGGATGAAAGGCGAACAGCGCCACATGCCTCAGGATGTGGAAAAAGACAACAGAGACGTAATTGACAACAAAGACCGAGAAATTAAACAACTTCATTTACAGGTACAGGCTGTAAAGAAAGAAAGGGACAAAGAGAAGGACCGTTGTGAGAAATTGGAAAAAGTGCTTCAACAGATTGGGGTACAAGGAGACCTTGAGATTGAACAGTGGCGTAAGGCAGTTGAGGCTGAACGTACCAGGGCAGACACAGCTGAAAAGACAGTGACAGAAATGCAGAAAACAGTGCAAGGGACAGAGAAGCAGATGAAAGCATTGCAGCAGCAGATTGCTCAGTTGCAACAACAGGCTATGACAACAGCACCTGCTGGCAGCAACAAGGAAGACATGAAAATGCGCAGAGAACTGGAAAAGGCGCAAGAAGACCTGAAGAATGCAGCAGTTGAACGAGAAAGGTTCCAGGCACAACTGGAGATGCTAGTGCAAGAACTGGAGAAGAACCAGGTTAGTTGGAGGATTGCCCAAACTTCAGCAGGTGTATGTATTTGTGTATCTGTTGTGTGCCTGACAGAAAGCTTGTTTATTTCTGTACACAGAGTCATCATAAATGATCTTTACACTTTCAAATATTTTTTGGGGATTACATCATCCCATTGAATTTGTTAAATCCTTGTTAGTTTATTGATTCTCCAATCACTATAAATGATTATTTATTTATTTATTCATCGCATTTACTATGATATTTTTTGGCCAGTAATTGCAGCCATCTTCAGGTAGTGTAATGATGGCTGCAATTACTGGCCAAAACATGTTGTAAGGAGTGCAATAAATAAATGAGTGTACAACCATTTGTAGTGTTGTGTTAATTGGAAAATTGGTACACTAACATTGTTTAAATATTTCTTTAAATCAAATCTGCACAGTAATGAAATCTGTACAGCGTATTATAGTAGTCTCATAGTCTGTATTGCCATTTGTTAGATTTCAGTGTGAACACCATTGGTAATTTGACATATATCAAGACAGTAATCAGTCTCCATGCACATGCTGAGCAACATTTGAATTTCAGTGTATTCAGAAGCAACTTGAATGCAGATTTTGAGTTCATTAAAGACATTGAGACAATGAAATGGGTGTGTGTAAACAGCTTCCTTAACGCACCACAGAAGTGAATGTAGTGGATTTAGAAGCAGGGTTCCAGTGTTTGGAATGTGATTGGTTGTAGCTCTGAAGTGTTTCACATCACTAATGGGACTCATGACAAAATCGGGTATGTGACAGTCAAAAGAGTCAAAACTTTGGGACTTCTACATTATGCTGTACAAAGTTCATTTCTGTTTGTAGCACACATTTCCTAGGATAATTTTATAAATGTGTTAAGGTCATATATAATCACCCTGTATTTCCTTTCAGTTCAGTGTGCATACGTCCATTATGTGTCAGTGTTTATTGTAAATTTTTTATAAGGAATCAGTTTTCTGGTCTCCTGATAAGTTACAGCTACTTTTCTCCAGTATGAGCATTATTTTATTATGATTGTGTCATAATGTTTTAATTCATTATTACAAGGTTGTCATAACTTAGCTTACAGTTGTGTAAAGTACCTAGAAATTCTCTGGCACACTTTTAAATGTTGAGCATTAGATTTTAGCATGCTCTGCACTGAACCTGTATCCTTTGGGCATATCCTCCAACCCATGCTAGTTTGTATATTTCTGTACACCCTTGTCATTTGTTTATTTAATGCACATGACATCTGTATACAAGATGGTCAATAATGAACTCATGTTTCCATGTTTTCATGCACAGCTCATTTTTCATGTTGCATTTTTTATTACTTTAAGTTGGATTTTCCTTACAATTATTCATACCTTTTATAATAGCATGATGATTGTGTGTTACTTTTGTGAGCATAAACTGGAGCCTTACTACATGAACTACAATTTACTGCAGTAAAAATTATGAACATTTTCTTTCAAACTACATAGTCCAGTTTGAAAGTTCTTTGTCACAGTTTTGTCTTCCCTGTACTGCAGACTACACAAACACATTTAGTGGGGCTTCACTGTGCATTAATATATTTTCCATACCTGCAGCTTACTTTTGGAACTGTTGATGTGTTTAACTTGTTTATGTCCTGAAGCTGCCACGTGGACAGATTTTGGTATTTTACTTCTTTATTATTTTGTGTATGGTAAAGTTATATGTATATATAGTGGCTCCAATACAATTGTGACTGCAGTTTAACAACCTGCCAGTTACTGCTGTCATGCAATTTGTGCCAGTGGGTAACATCTGTGTCAAGTATTGTTAAGTGGAGTGCTAATTGCAATTCACAGTTATTATTTGTCTGATCTGCAATTTATTATTCATTTTATATAAACAGCTATTTATGTACTTACTAGTAGTGTTAAAATTGGAATATATAATCATTTAGTGGGGCAATAAGTAGGAGGTAAATACTTCATAGAATGTTATGAAAATTCTTGAAACCAATGCAAGAAACATGACAAGGTTTTTATTGTGTATAAATTATGAAAGTTTTTCCAGAGGTATGTTACAGCCAACATCACTTTTCTTATGAGAAACGTGCTGTAAGAAAACAAAATGCATTTCCACCACCATAAATTGGGCACTATATTTATTTTCTTTAAAGGATTTTTGTATAACTTTAATAACAGCTGTACTACATTCTGATTCATTTCTGTAGGTAATGACATTTGAAATGTACATTTCTTTAATGTGTTCAGGTTTGGTGAAGCATATGCACAGCTGTATTGGACCACTGCATATTTATTACTATTGACTCCTGTACATTTCTGTGCCTAGGGTTATTTTGATTAAAACAAAATCCAAAGCCTTCTTTTAGAGGGAGATATAGAGAGCTCATATGCACACACACGCACATCCCTGTGCAATGTAATGGTACTAGAATGGACTGTCTGCATAGAAATAAAACAGTTTACACTGTAATGAAACATGAAAACAATGAATTGTTAAAGGAGGAGACTTAAAAAAAAAAACATACATTCTCCTTTTGAAATCTCCAGCTTGGTAACAGAACAAGCCTTTGACATTATGATGATTATAAAAATGTCAATAATTTGAGTCATTTGTGGACCTGTTCTAGCTTCATTTGTCAAGTACTCTCATGTCAGTTTCTGGTTGTAGTTTGTACTTGCTTATTTATTTGTATATTCCATATCTGTCTCTTATATAAATTTGACACATTTGTCTGTTTCTATACTTCCAAATTTTTCTTCATCTTTAAGATTAATGTCTTCTGGGATATGATGTCATGTAGTTTTGTACATAGATACCAACATTTTGTCATGTCCTTTGTAGACTTTCGTGAAGAAAAGGACATCAGGTTCCTATCTACCAAGTTACGTGATATCACAGACCAGAAAATCATCATTCTTAAATGCACTGCCTTGAAAATATCATATCACATCATTCATTTACTTTCCGTTGATCTGTACAGGATTACAAAATCCATATAGATATTGAAATAGTCATATTTTTGGGAATCAAGAGGTGAAACCCACACAAAGGTGTACAACATTCCTGACGTTCATTTGGCTTCCTATCATCATTCTATTTATATTTTATAGTCATTTCAAGTAGTTTAATATATAAATGGAAGTTTGCATGTACTTGATTGGATTTATTGTGAGGAAAGACATTGAGATGAATGTGAATTTCTCTCTCCAAATTGTGTACTTTGGAATGGTTTTGATAATCAGGCCATCCAGAATCCTTTTATTTTTGCAGTAAGTTAATGCAACTGTGTGTGAATAATTGATACTGATAATACAGAGACATTATGTGTTGCAGGTAATTTCAAAACAATTTTGTTAAATCTTTTTACTTCTGCATATATTTCCAGACATTGTTTGCAATTGCACAGTTCTATGAAGTTTTACACATTTTGCATGCCATGTGAGTGAGTAATGGACTTGAAATTCAAAATGTTTTGAACTCAATTTTAAATGAAGTCATTTATGTAATGTAACATTTGACATAAGGCATAAAACACAGCATCTTTTGAGTACGGAATTTATACAGAAATGTTGACATTGTAGAGGCTCTTGTATTACACTGTCATCACAAATAACTTACTTTGACAGTAGGAGTGCATTCATTTCTAATTCAGCATTAAACCAATTGTGAAGATTAAACTAAAACTGAGCAAGCTGCCTTTGTTCGTGTGAAAACCTACAAATAAACTGGTTGTGCTGAGAATATGGATAATATTGAATATAGTTTCAGAATGTTATGATAATTTATACTACATAATTTTGCAAAAATCCATAAATTTTTGTATCACAAAATTGTACCACTAAGATATGACAATTTTCTTTTTATTTTTTCTTCTTCATTTCTAATGTATGAGTAATAAGCTTTTGACAGCTGTCTGTAAGAGTCTGCAGTTTGAGGTGCTTACTGCAGTAGACAGACAGATGTACAAAATGTTGGCCAATATTTTCTTTCAATATGGTGCCATGACTCAGCAATGTTTAGTTGAATGTTGGTTCACACGCTCATACATATGATATGCAAATATTTTTGCTTATAATCCAGGTAGTCCATGTGTATTTTATATAGATTAAGAAATAATAATTGAATTGCAAATTTGGAAAGCAAGGAGTTTATTACTCTCTCTTAAATGTTTCAATGGAAGTTACATTTTCCTTTTCTGTTTTACTTCCTGTGAATTTGTTCAGCATATGGCAGAAAAACATGTGCTAATGCCTTGAAGTTATTTAAATGTATTTCTCACATTCTGAATTGACTGTTTTAGCTGGATCTGCACGAGGCGAACAAGAAATTAGCAAATGGTGCAGCAAGAGCTGGCGAAGAAACCACCGCTCTTAAGATGCAGTTAGATGAACAGAAAAAACAATTAGAGGATCAGAGAAGAAAACTAGAAGAACATAAGAAGGGATTAGATAGCAAAAGTAGGCAGTTAGAAGAAAAAGAAAAGTCAATAGTAGATTTAGATCAAAAACTAAAGAAGAGAAAGGAGAAACTGGACCAATTAGAAGCACAGATACAAAAGGCAAGTGCAATAAGAAGAATAGTTGAAAGTATGAGAACTTACACAAATGAAGACTGAAGAAACTGTTTCTTGTGTGTGTGTATGTGTGTGTGTGTGTGAGAGAGAGAGAGAGAGATAGAGAGAGAGAAAGGGCAAAAAAATTTAAAGTAACATTAAAATACCTAATTACATAATCCTTTCACTCTACAGATGAATTTTTTATGTGTAAAGATGATATATGATACTGTTTTGTAAAATGTTTGTCATATTATACACTGCAAAATTGTGTGTGTTTGTGTTTTATGATTTGTTCCTCAACTTATCTTTGTGACACACTTATGGATGCATGGAATGTGTGTATGTATGCATGTATGTATGTGTGTATGTATGTATTTTTATGTACGTATATATGTATGTATGTATGTACGTATATATGTATGTATGTGTGTAGGTAGGTATGTATGTATGTATGTGTGTAGGTAGGTGTGTATGTATGTGTGTGTATGTGGGTGTATGTATGTGTATATATGTGTATGTATGTACAGTATTTTGTATTTTTTTATTGCATGCTCCATTACTTGCAGTAACACTACATGCCTTATTGTGGTATCTACAAATACAGTGTTTAGAAATATCTACATTGATTATTTCATACTATGAAATTAGCTTAATCTACTTGGTATGATGGATTTAACACTTCGTTAAGTATGTCAAAAGAAATCTCGTTAGTAAATTTAGCAAACATTTTAAAATGCTTCCTTATTAATCTATTTTTGCTTATTGGCCAAATGTCTGTCTTTAATACTGATGATTTTAAACTGTCTCTTTCCTTATTTAACAGCTCACACTCAAATAACAAGTGATCTGTTGTTTGGTCCTCGGTGCCACAAGGACATGTTGGTGTTTCAATTATTTTAAATCGGTGCAAGTATGACCTTACATTACCATGCCCCATAACCATGGATGTAAAATTATGGGTAATGTTTATTCTCGTATTTAACCTATCAGCAACTACCGGAAAGTATTCTTTTGTGATTTTCCCCTTTGTTGTTTGGTCGCATTCTGTTTACCACTTCCCAACACTTATCTCACTTAGTTCACTTATCACTACACTTTTTGGAACTGTCTTGTAGCATTCTTTGATGTCCGCATTCGTTGCTGCCTCCATTGCGAGTGTGTAGGCTAGCTCCTTTCCCTGGATCCCGACGTGTGCCTTGACCCAGCAGAATTGAATTTTCCAGTTTGTTTTTCCCATCTCTGTCAGTTTCCTTCTTATTTCTTCAATGAGGAATGTGTGGATATTGTTATTTTAAAGTGAGTCCAGTGATATTTGGCTGTCTGTGTATATGGTGGCCATCTTGTCTTCTGTTTGTACGTTTTCTATATACTCTAGCGCTCTTACTATCACCAGTTGTTCAGCTTGATTGTCAGTGCATCTTTTATTTAGCCTGTATTTTAGACTTCTTATGTGGTTACCTGATCTGAATATGGCTACACCTGCGCCTACCCTCTGTTCTGACTTGCTTCTGTCAGTAAAAATTTGAATTGTACTTGTCACCTCATTATTTTCTGCTAGTAAGGTTATCGTTTCTGCGGGGTGATGCCAATATTTAACTTCCATGTCACGATCAACCAATGCTTCCTCTTTTGTTCTACCTTTGGCTAGTTGGTAAAATTGAGATGCCTCATCTATTTTAATGGCGATGGAGGTCAATCCTGTCAGTATGCAGAGGGCTTCGTTGGACACCGTACGGTATGCTTTTGCGATTCTAATACTTATAAGTCTTTGTACTCTTTCTAGCTTTAATTTGTAGCTTACTTTATATATAGCTGTCTCCACACTGGTGCTCCGTATAAAAAGAGAGGCAGTATTCCTCCTGTGTATATAGTCTTCAGTGCCGCATGTTTTAGCCCCCAGTTGAGCTTTGCCAATTTGCAAAGTACAAATATAAATTTTGTGCATTTTTAAGCCATGTAGTTTATGTGTTGTGTAAATGTATGTACAATATGTATGTATGTATATATGTATACATATATGTGTGTGTGTGTGTGTGTGCATGTATATGTTATGTATAGTATGTATGTACAGTATATATGTATGTATGTATATATGTGTATAGATATATATATATATATATTATGTAGGTATGTACAGTAAGTATGTATGTATGTATATATGTGTGTATGTATTATTATGTCTTATGTATGTGTGTACAGTATGTATGTGTGTGTGAATGTATGTATGTACTTGTGACAACAGTGTCACAACTCAAAATGTGTGATTTGTGTATGTATGTATGTGTGATTTGTGTATGTATGTACTTGCGACAACAATGTCACAACTCAAAATGTGTGATTTTTCAGGAGAGACTTTTAAAGGTTTTGAAGTGCTTTAATTTCCTATGAGTGCAACAACGACACAACTGCTCTCCAGCGGCGAGGTTTGCAAACTGCATTATGACACTATACCTGTTAAAAGTGCGTCTGCAAACGTTTATTTCTATACCAATAACTCAAAAATGCCAAATTTTGAGTTGTGACACTCTTGTCGCAAATGAGCAATGTGTGTGTGTGTGTGTGTGTGTGTGTGTGTGTAAAGCAGTCTGCCCCAAAATGTGAATCCTATGTAGTACAAAACTTGTTTTATATGGGCATCTTAATTTCAAAACCTTCAGTTGTGATTTCCATTGATCCACTCTAACACATTATAGCCCTTGAGTGAAACAGTACAGTCACATCGCTGCTACATAAAGATAAATTTGTATTAGCAAAGGTTAACCTTTATCCAACGAATGCAGTACGGCATTTAATTTAGTTTTCGTCCCCATGGTACGGTGTTTATATTAGACGGCCCATTAAATTGTTGCGCGTTGTTCCCTGTAAATGTTTATAAATTATGAACTGAAGGTGATGAAACAATTAAATAATCTGCACTGTTGCAAATAGATCGGAGATATTTCAGTTCAAGAAAAATTTCAGTACAGTGGCGTACCGAGGGGAGGTGTTGGGTTGTTCAAACCCCCCCGAAATTCGGAAGGCCGTTCAAAATCATGCCAAACTCAACCCGATTGTGAAAACTGCTCAAATTTGCTGAATTTAGGACGCCAACACCCCATGATGTTCGGAAAAAAGGCAGTAAAATTCTAAAACTACC
>Ga0123355_10007090_pt1 | contig 16709 bp, 15 predicted proteins | sample TergutEmb28metaG_3_FD_89872 | JGI IMG/M metagenome (GOLD analysis project Ga0123355, IMG submission 89872) | Embiratermes neotenicus P1 segment gut microbial communities from Petit-Saut dam, French Guiana - Emb289 P1 | ecosystem: Host-associated > Arthropoda: Insects > Digestive system > Gut ...
TGAAGCAAGCAAGGTGGGAATTAACGAAAGATTAGATGCAATGCAAATGCGAAGTAACTTCGACAAACTTAAATCAATATATGACGCAATACCGGAAGATATACGTCGTGAAGCTGCACAGTCGCTTTGTACAAAACAAAAATCCCAATCAAGAAATTACCACGAAAGAGGAGGGAGATAATTTTCAGAACCATCCAATTACAACTTAATATCATTTCAACATCACGGAGGGCAATTTAGCAATGGCAAAGAAAAAACACAATGAGTTCCTAATTCCAAATGAACCACTAGAACAACTTGCTCGGCGAATACTTCCAGAAATTCAAAAGTATTTTGATTCAGATGAGGGCAAACAAGAATTTGAGGAATGGAAAAAAGAACAGGAAAAGAAAATTAAATAACAATACAGTCACGTTTGTGACGGTTTCATAGACTGGGGGAGGGCACGTTTCGTGCCCTCCCCTTTGTCGTTTGCGTGGGTTAAAGTTTATGAACAAATATGATGACATCTCCGATGATTACGGGGTTCGTATTTGTTCCAGTTGGCGGAGGGTGAGAGATTCGAACTCTCGTGAGGTTGCCCTCAAACGGTTTTCAAGACCGCCGCGTTATGACCACTTCGCTAACCCTCCGTATATGAATGCAAGAACGCGAAAAAATTCATGCAAAGGGTATTTTACCGCATTCTTGCCATTCTGTAAAGTAAAATATTGAAAAATTATCGAAAATCTTATATACCTGACCACAAATCTACGCTCCAATGTCATTCTGAGCGTAGCGAAGAACCTTTTCTTGCAATTTACGATATTTTAAAGATTCTTCGGTCGCAAAGCTCTCTGGAATTACGAAACAGGAAATTTGAAGTTACGTGTGGCCATTAGCTACACTGAACTAATCCCTACCACCGAAAGCATCACTATGAACAAAATTGTTGTGATCAGTGTAGTTAGTAAAGAAATTATGAGTGCCATATCTGTTAAGTGCATAGAAGAACTCGTTTGTATCGTCCGGGAACAAAGCTGCACGGATAGATGGCATTCCCGGATTTGCGATTGCACCAGGAGGTAACCCCGGATTAGTGTATGAATTAAATGGACTATCAATTCGTGCTGACCACGGAATACCCGTACCTGCTATTACATAATCTATCGTAGCATCAATTTGTAGGAACGGGAAATCCGGACTTGCAAGACGGTTGTAAATAACTGCAGCTATTCGGGGACGTTCAGCATCACTACCGGCTTCACGTTCGATCATTGATGCAATAATAATTATTTCATGAACAGATAAGCCCATCTCTTCAGCACGAGTGATGTAATCTACGGTGAATCTTCTGTTGAATTCACGTAATAGTCTACGAATGACAACTACAGGTGAAGAATTCATGTAAAAATTATAGGTGTCGGGAAAGAGAAACCCTTCGAGTCTTAATCTATCACCAATAGTGCTACTATCAAGAAAGTGAAAATCAAAGTCATGATATGTTGCAACTTCCCACAGTTCTTCGGCAGTAGCGACATCTGCACGTTCAAGCAAAGTGAAAATCTGAGCCAATGTAAAACCTTCGGGAATTGTTACGGTAGTTTCGACACGAACGCCTGCTCGTGCAGTCATGCCTTGTACGAGAGCACGATAATCATAATTCTTATTTAAAATGAATGAACCCGGACGAATTCTTCCTATTGAGTCAGAGAACTCAGCATAGAAAATGAATAATGCCCTATGTCTGATCAGCCCACCCTCATAAAGCATATCTGCGATACCTTCTAATGTAAAATCGGGTGGTACCAGTACAGTTACCTCTTCATCCGGAGATGCAAAGCCAAGTACATCAGTTGCTGCCATCCATGCTACAGAAGCAAGCACCAAACTGACGCAGATTATAAAAAGGGCAAAGAGGAGTCCTCCTACAAGACCGGTACGTCTTTCACGTCGTAAACGCAAGGGCTTTTCTACCGGAACATCTCTGTATGCGCTGTCAAAATCAAAATTAACTTTGAAATCAGGTGAACCAATATCTAACTCTTGATCATCAAAATGCTCAGTATGCTTTCCATCAAGTGAAATATCAGAAGATTCAACATCATATGCGTTTTCATCGAATTTTATTTGTATGTCATCGTCAGATAAAGAAGCATTTTGGATTTTAGAAGGTGAGCTTGAGGTCGTTGCAGGTGACGAACTACTCTCATTGTCAATATTTAATGCTTCCTCCACGCCTTCAATTATATCCTTTTCAATAGACATTATAGTTATGACCATTCCTCTCTTTAAGTAACCTTTGACTAAATCACAAAGACGAGAAGTGCATTTAATCAGTGATTACTTAGTGTCCAAGCACAAAACAACTATGAATGTGAGCTTGAGGTTATTCAAACCTTAGTCAGTGGTTACCTAAGTATTCCATTACTTTTTCGTACGCTTCAGCATGAATTTCATATTTATCACGCTCGATAGTATCATCCACACAGCTTATTCTATGCCATCCAAACTGAGTTGCAGCTTGGTTGCCGCACTCGGCACTTTTTCTTAAATATGCTTCATTCTCATGAATATCGGCATGTGTGTCAGTTTCAGATTGACGACGTTTGAGACGTTTTGCTGCAAATTCAGCAGATATATCCATATATATGACCAAATCGGGCTCAGGTAACCCCATAAGCTTAAACTCGTATTCATATAGCCATTTGAAGAAAAACTCACGTTCCGAGTCAGTAGCCTTTGCACCTTGATGTAGTGCATTACTGGTTGTGTATCGATCTGTCACGATAAGACCACCGGATTGATAATATTCATGCCAATCCTGAATAAATGATGCATACCTGTCTACAGCATAGAAAGATGAAGCGGCATATGCATTAATGGCATCGGGATTATTCCCAAGTTCTCCACCCAGATACATTTTTATTAGTGCTGATGACGGCTCATCGTATCGGGGGAAAATAAGACGCTTAAATCGATAATTCTCTTGTGTAAGACGCTCACACATTAGTTCAAACTGCGTTGATTTTCCACTGCCGTCAACGCCTTCAAATACTATCAATTTTCCCAAGATAATAACCATTCCTTAAATATTATGACGTAGTTTTATAAAATATGTTCCGCGAATCTCTGGAGTTTAAAACGTAAAGCTATCCGGTAAATGTTGTGCCGGTTAAACCATCTTGCTTCATTAGATTCTCAAGAACATTGATATCAGAAGCTATGTCTATAGCATCAGCTTTAAAAAGTTGATCTAACTGTTGTTCATATCCGACCAGAAGTGTGTCTAAAATACTACCGATACTCTTCTTTGTACTCATTATATTCTCGCCCTTAATACCTTGACTTTCCAGCGTGGCATAGGAGCGTACGAGTTTAAGTGTTGTCGGAAGATAATAGCTCATAAATCGCCTGATTTGTGGCTGTTTCTCCGGAGACTCTTCGACGATTTTGAAGATTTTTTCACTAAGCTCTTCAAGACGTGTGATTTTCTCTGCTATTACTTCGTCTTTAATGGACGACTTAACTTCGCGAAATTCCGCAAGATGCACGGCATACGATTTTGCGGATACATCATCTGATTGTGCTACATGAGCATTTTGAGAACTCATGATATCCATTCGCAACTTGTATGCATCTTCTGGAGAAAGAACCAGACATTCAAGCTCATTGTCTATGTATGCACCGGGATCGAGGAAACCACTGTTTATCATAGCATGTGCATCACGAATAACCGTTTTTATAGAGACACCTGTAGTCTGTGCGATATCTGCTAAAGGCACAATACCACGCTCGTTAATGAATGCGTAGTAATTTTTGTATCTAATAAGCCTTTTTGCGACAATGTTGCGAGAAAAGAAAGCAATTAAACCACCAAGCAGATAAAATATTCCTAATCCAAATCGTGCGATATTTGCAAGACCACCGATAGCTAAATCGGCTATAGAATTAGCAACAACAGTAGCACCTGCAGCGAATAAACCAATGGCGACAATAAGAAGAAATACTGACAAGCCCTTACCCGTCTTTTTTTCAAGGCGACTACGTCTTTTGTTTACTTTTTTTACGGAATTCACATTACTATTACCTTTTGAGTTGCCGGAGAAAACACCAAGTTTTGCAAGCAGCAAAATCAATCCAACCGGAGGAAGAGCGAATAATAGAATAATGATAATAACCCAGTAAATAATTTCACCGGTTTTATCGGTATCGTTCATATTTCCTTTGTTAGAATTCATAGAAACTACTCCAACTTGTAGATTATAAAATATCAATGAAACGATGTATTTTCAGTCGTCATTAGAACCAATATTTTTAGCGACATAAAGTAATTATATCAGATTTTTGTGTCAATGTGAAGTATGTTATGGTATAGTATGAATAAATTCATACTATACGGGGGAACAACAGCTAAAAGGAGTGATTCGAATGTCAAAAGGAAAAGTAATTGGAGCATCAATGGGCAACTGTGTGCATGTTGCTGGAGCAGCACATTTTCTTAACATTGCAGAAGATGAAGGGTACGAAGCTGTATTTCTCGGACCGGCTGTTAGTGTGGATGAGTTGATAGAGAGTATAGAAACACATAAGCCTGTAATTGTAGGGCTAGGGTATAGGCTGACACCGGAAAACGGTGTTATTATTGCACATGAGTTAATAGAAAAGAGTGCAAAATTGTCGCATAAACCTGTATGGGTATTTGGTGGAACAGCTCCTGTAGCAGAAAAAATGCGTGAGCTGAATTTCTTCGATGTTATTTTTGATGGAACAGATGACATAGATGACAGCATAACTTTTCTTAGAACAGGAAAGTTGCCTGAAAAGAGCGGTGCAGAGCTTTTTGCAGCAGATTTAGTTGGACGGCTTGCACAGAAGAATCCATATCCACTTTTGAGACATCACTTTGGGCTGCCGTCATATGACGAAACACTTGCAGGGATAAAAGAGATTGCCGAATCCCGTGTACTTGATGTTATATCGCTCGGCATAGACCAAAACACGCAACAATATTTCTTTCGTCCTGATGAGCGTAAGCCGGAGATGGATGGGGCAGGCGGTGTACCCGTTTACGATACCGAAGGGTTTGCCAGACTTAAAGAAGCGTCTCAACATGGAAACTATCCTCTGATGCGTTGTTATAGCGGTACAGCAGATGTAATGCGTTTAGCAAAAGTTCTCAACGATACGATTGCAAATGCCTGGTGCGCTGTTCCACTATGTTGGTATAATGAGCTTGACGGTAGGGGAGACAGACCGATAAAAACCTCAATTGAAGAAGCGCAAGCATTAATTGCATTTCATGGCAAAAACGGACCATATGGACTCAAAGGCATCCCCGTCGAACTCAATGAACCGCATCATTGGGGATTGCGTGACGCACATGATACCATGTCCGTTGCGATGTCGTATATAAGTGCATATAATGCGAAGAGATTCGGTGTGTCTGACTATATTTCACAATATATGTTCAATGTTCCGAGTTCGTTGAGTTTTTCAATGGATTTGGCGAAAGCTATGGCGCAGATTGAGCTTACAGAATCATTGGCAAGCAGCGACTTCCGTGTCTATAGACAAACACGTGCGGGACTGCCATTCTTAAGCGGTGATGCAGCCGTTGCAAAAGGGCAGCTTGCGGCGACCACAGCATTACAAATGAACGTAAGACCGCATATTATACATGTCGTTGGTTTCAGCGAAGCATTGCATGCAGCAACACCGGAGGTTATCATAGAAAGTTGTAAGATTGTTCGTGGTGTCGTTCGTTCAACGTTATCAGGTAATGCAGATGCAGTAAATGATTCACGTATAAAAGAGCGTCGTGACGAGCTAATAACGGAGGCAAATTATTTATTAGATTTCATAAAAAATGAATATGCAGATAGCAGCGATGACCCGCTTGCAGATGCATCGGTACTTGCAGATTGCATTAAGCGTGGAATATTGGATGCCCCGCACATTGTTAAAAAGGGTGATTTTCAAGGCACATTGCAAACAAGAGTTAAAGATGGTAAATGTGTTGCGTGGAATAATATGAACGCAGAAAAGCAAAGCTCTGATGGACATGTAATGTCTGAGAGAGTAAGGTTGGAAAAGTTGACAGGAAAAGTGAAAAAGGAAGCTGTTTAGAACGGATCTTGTGAATGTGCCGAAAGGAATGATAGGAACAATGAAATCAAATGGTTCAAAGAAAATTGCAGTAATTAGCTCGGGGAACGGCGGACAATCTATGGCCGCATACTTTAAGCATTTAGGGTTTAATGTAGCGCTATATGCCAGAGAAGCGGAGCGTGTAGATATGTTCCCGGATAACCGTTTTGTGTTAAGCGGAGTTATTGATGCCGAAGTCGATATTGATATTATTAGTGCGGATATGGGCAAAGTGGTCGAAGGTGCGTTTCTTGTTATGGTAACGACACCCGCACAATATCATCCCATTGTAGCGAGAGCCATGGCACCGTACTTGGCAGACGGACAAGCAATAGTATTAAACCCCGGAAGAACATTTGGTACATTCGCGTTCTCTCAAGTGTTATCGGAATGCGGCTGCAAGGCTGCGGTACTGCTGGGAGAAACAGATACATTTACATTCACATGTCGCTGTGTTGAGTTACGCAAGCCAATAATATATAAAATAAAAGATGTCGTCCGCCTTGCAGCGCACGACCAATCATATGCTAATGAGTTACTAGAAATAACACATGAAGTATTTAAAATGTACAATCTTGCAGAGAGTGTGCTTTATACAGGGTTCTCAAATATAGGAATGATATTCCACCCGTTGCCAACGTTAATGAATATAACGAGAGTGGAGGCAAAGGAAGAATATAAATACTATATGCAATGTATTTCGCCATTAGTGGCAGAAATGCTGGAAAAACTAGATTTAGAGCGTGTAACAGTAGCAAATGCGTATGGTGTTGCAGTACCATCAGCAAGACAATGGCTGGCAGATTGCTACGGCTCGCGTGGCAACTCTCTCTATGAACAGATACAAAATACAAAAGCATATAGCACAGTTCTTACACCGACAGACATGTTCACAAGGTATATCTTTGAAGATATACCAACAGGTTGTGTTCCTGTAAGCTGCGCAGGAAAAGCGGCAGGTGTCAAAACAGAAATGATGGACACGATGATAAAGTGGGCATCAATTATCTACGGAAGAGACTTTAGAGCAGAAGGTAGAAATGAGAACTTGATAGACTTTAAAGAATTTCTGTTCTAGTGGCCTGTGTCATCCAAAAGTTGTGTGATATTTTTGTGTATATTTTTACAAGACAAGGCGTGAGGAGGGCGAATACCCATCGGTATTTAACTGACGAACAACGCTGTATTGTGAAAATATACACGGAAATATGCAACTTTTGGGTGACACAGGCCACTAGTTATACTAATACTAAAGGGCAACTCACAAAAAATGTGACATGCCCTTTTTTTTTGCAGTGTGCTACAAATTATTATCTATCAAAATTATAGGTGCGGAAGTAACGTCATCTTCGACTTCATCTTCGACGAGCCACGGAATTTCTAACTCGCCATCAACTACATGACTCTCAAGGATGAAAAACAATGTCAAAAACAAAACAATGACAGATACGATAACAGTAATGACGATGTTTACGATTATACGTAAAATACGTCGATTATTATATGTCTTCGGTACATAACGAGGCATTTGAAAAACTCATTCCTTTCTAAGTGCGAGCTGCGTCTAGTTGATTCAACATCGCAACGCGACGACAGTGCTTCTCTTCATTACTAAAGTCGGTGGTAAGAAATGTTTCGACAATTTTTATTCCAACATCCGGTTTTGTAACTCGACCACCGAGCACCAATACATTAGCATCATTATGACTCCGTGTCATTTCTGCCATGTAGCAATCGGTGCATAGTGCAGCTCTGATTCCACATGTCTTATTTGCAGCGATAGACATTCCGATACCTGTTCCGCAAATAAATATTCCTTTGTCACAATTTCCAGCAGAAATTGCCTCAGCTGCAGGTGCAGCTATTACGGGATAGTCACAACTCTCAGATGAAAAAGTCCCGAAATCCTTATATTCATAACCGGCAGAATCAAGATGCTTTTTTACATCTTGCATAAGTTCAAATCCGCCGTGATCACAAGCCAAAGCAATCATAATAATGACCATACCTTTCAAAAATCTATAGACACAAAACGAACTTTATTATTTCTAGAAGGGCCAAGTTGGGAACCATCTGACGAAATTGCTGAAATACCACTCAGGCATGTACATGCCTGAAATCATAGGATAAAACAACACGAAAATGATTCCGGCCAGAGCCGTAAAACCGCAAATGACGGCTGTACGTGAAAAACTTGCTCTGCGTTCTCTTATTGTGTTAAACATATGTGCGAGTGCCATAATGATAAAGAGCGAGCTTGGGAAGTAATGATAGATGAACAAAACACGTGTTATTGGAATCCACGGTAGTAATTGCACAAGATAACCTATGAGTATAAACAATGCTTTTCCATCACGATGTGCAAACACTCGAACTGCCATGACCATCATTGCAAGAAAACCACCCCACCACACGACCGGATTACCAAATGCTCCAAACGCAGCTCGCAAACCGTCGTAACTATGGCTTACATACAAGATAGGGCGTATATTAAGAATCCACTGCCACCATACTGATGAAAATGGGTGTCCTGCTGTAAGTTGACTATGAAACGTGAACATAAAGATTTGATTGTCCCAAACAATATTGAAAAAATAAGGATTCCATAACATACCGTTAGCCACACGCATACCTCTCGCTGTTCCGTATGGGATGTAGGAAAGATAGTAAGCAATTGCAGGGATGATGACAAAGAATAACGTTGAGAATAGGAGTGTTTTTATCAGATAGTTAGCGAAACCGCTTTTTTTTGAAGACTTGTAATATAAGCCGAGTTGGCAGAGTCTAATAACATAAATAATTAATAGACCAGCACCTGCGTAAAAACCTATCCACTTTACACTAGCGCTGAGACCGAAGAATATTCCGGATAATGCTAATGGCAAGAGGCTTTTTCGAAAAGAAGCATCACGATCAGTGGTTATATACCTATACATAAAGAAGAATGACAGCAGTATGAATAAAATCAAAAAAGTGTCAACGGTACCGAGTCGGGTTTGAACGAAGCGCATAAAATCAAAGCCAAAAAGCAAGGTTCCGCAAGTCGCAATGATTGTCTTGCCGAACATATTTTTTAATAAAATATACATAACAATAAGCATTAAGACACCGCTAATTGCACCAAACAAACGCCATCCAAATGGAGACTCACCAGCGGTAAGAATAGAGGTGCTGATTATCAATTTTCCTAATGGCGGATGAGAAAACTCACGGGGGTTTAGATTTTCAATATGTTCTACTGCAGTCCTGACAAAAATTCCCTCGTCAAAGTACATGTTTGTCATGTGCGGACGAAGTGCAATGCGTCCTGTTTCTGCCTCTTCTGCATAGCGCTGCTGTATTTCGTCCATTACGTCTAAATGAGCAGTATCACCGAGATTGTATACAGCAAGAAATAGGAATATAAGGGTTATTAAAATAAGCGGGATGATATCTTTTTTGCTCATAGAGAAGCGCTTATTAAGAAAAGTTAACTTGCCCCTGTCTACTTCGTCTTCAATCCATTGCGTTGTACAGCGCTTGGGCAGAAGAATCTTAACATAGTAGGCAGCGAACAAAACAACCAACAACCCAACAACAAATGGCAAAATCATAGCGGGCGTAGTTTGTACATGTGGACTAAAAATATTAGTAAATATATTCATACGCCAAATATACCAGTTCTATGTCAAAAAGTCAAAGTCATTTACGTATGAAGGCTGCTCAATATTGCCCTTGACATAGGGGATATAATAGAGTGAGCGAATATCAGAGCAAAGCGCATAATAGATAATGATTAGATTATAGAAAAAGAGGAGAAATCAGCGATGGCAAAGGAAAAGAATGTAGAGCAAATTACTGACATGGACGTTGACTTTGGACAATGGTTTACGGATATTGTTACCAAAGCAGGACTTATTGACTATTCAGGAGTCAAGGGCTTTTTCATAATGCGACCGTATGCGTATGCACTGTGGGAAAATATACAGTCGGTACTTGATGGCATGTTCAAGGAACTAGGACATGAGAATGTATCCATGCCTCTACTCATTCCGGAAAGTCTGCTTCAGAAAGAAAAAGACCATGTTGAGGGATTTGCTCCGGAAGTTGCATGGGTAACTCACGGTGGTTCTGAAGAACTGGCAGAAAGACTTTGTATTCGCCCGACCTCCGAAGTGCTGTTTTGTGAACATTGGAAGAATGTTGTAAACTCATGGCGCGATTTACCAATGCTATATAATCAGTGGTGTAGTGTGCTGCGCTGGGAAAAATCAACACGTCCGTTTTTACGTGGCAGAGAATTTCTATGGCAAGAAGGGCATACCCTCCATGCAACAGCAGAAGAAGCTGAGGTAGAAACACAAAACATGTTAAATGTCTACGCAAAATTATGTGAAGAATATCTCGCAATGCCTGTTGTAAAAGGAAAGAAAACTGACAAAGAAAAGTTTGCGGGAGCAGAGGCGACATATACAATCGAGTGTATGATGCATGATAAAAAAGCGCTTCAAAGCGGAACATCACATTACTTCGGTGATGGATTCTCCAGAGCGTTTGAGATACAGTATTCAGATAAAGAAAACAAATTAGCCTATCCACATCAGACTTCATGGGGTCTTTCTACACGCATAATTGGTGGTATTATTATGACTCATGGCGATAATAATGGGCTTAATTTACCGCCACGCATTGCGCCTGTTCAAGTAGTTGTAATACCGATTGCTTCACACAAGCCCGGTGTAATAGAGAAAGCGGAAGAACTTGCTCAAAGACTCAAAGCTGTAGGTGTACGAGTTAAGGTTGATACAAGCGATCGCGCACCGGGTTGGAAATTTGCAGAGCATGAAATGAAAGGTGTTCCACTAAGAATAGAAATCGGTCCAAAAGATATCGAAAATGATCAATGCGTAGCAGTACGACGTGACAACAGGGAAAAAGCATTCATTTCATTGCCAGACGTTGAAGCAAGTATAAACGAGCTGCTTGATGATATACAAAAGAGTCTATTCAAAAGAGCAAAAGAAAATCTCACAAATAATACTCGCAATGCGGCAACACTTGACGAGATGAAGGAATTGTTCAATCAACACGGTGGATTTGTAAACACAATGTGGTGCGGAAGCCAAGAGTGTGAGCTGAAAATGAGAGAAGAAGTCGGAGTAACTTCCAGATGTATCCCATTCGAACAAGAGCGTGTAGGTGAAGTCTGCCCAATCTGCGAAACTCCATCAGACACAATGGTAGTATGGGGACTGGCGTATTAATGTACTCATAACTGTCAAAAAGCAACAAACAATCAACCGTCCGAGCCAATAATGGCAAATCGGACGGTTGATTTGTGTTTGATTGGTAAAATAATATTAAACAAACAAGTTAGCTTGCAGCATATCCATGCATTTTTTGACATTGTGCATGGTGTCATCGAGGGGAATGTTGTGATTCCATCCGAGTAAAATGCCATCACAATAATTATCTACGAGATTTACAACCTGAATGGGATCGACGCCCTTTTTCAAAAGCGTTTCTTCACCTATCTCAAGTTCAACTTTCAAATGCAACATCTTTGAAATATCAAACAACCTGTCAACATCATCGGCGACCTCTTCATCATTTTAGATATGAACACTTTCGATAAAAGAATTCATTGCAGGAAAACGACTTTTGATTGCCAATCTAAAACGAATTGTTGTAATAACCCTTTCAAAAAAGCTCATGCCAACAATATCACGTTCACTCTGCGCTTCGGTCTTGATTATTTTGTCTGTGTAGTCGACAAGATATGAATAGAGGTCTTTTTTGCATCCAAAATAACTGAAAATTAGTGCTTCCGAGATGCCAGCAGATGCAGCAATTTCACTAACATACGTTTTCTTAAAACCAACATCAGCAAACAAAGTCATCGCAGACGCAATGATTTTATTTTGCTTTTCTTGAGGAAGCGACAAAAAATCTTTCATAGTAATCACCAAATTCCATTATTATCTTTACAATTAGGAATTGGGCGGTAGTACCCGCCCAATTCCGGAATAGCATATTATCCAAACAACAGAGAACTAACCAACTCGGAAAATTCAGATGGATCCTCTAGCGGAACACCTGCAGATAACAACGCTTGCCCATACAGCACTTCCGCATACTTAGCGGCTTTTTCTTTATTATTTTCAAATGCGTCCTTTAGTACAGTGAATGATGGATGATTCACATTAAGTTCTAGGACACGCTGGGCTTTCATTTCGCCAAACATATCGCCACCTTGCTGTGCTTGCATTGACTTGAAGTATCTCTCCATCTCAAGACTTATCTCGCCTTGTGCAGCAAGAGAAACAGGATGACTTTTGAGCTTTGTGGAAAGACGGACAGCCGCAACCTTGCCATCGAGTGAATCGCGTACAAAGTCTAAAACGTCCTTGTTATCACTCTCTTGTTGTTCAATTTCCTTCTTGTCTTCATCAGTATCAAGCTCCAAATCACCATCAACAACAGAGCGGAAATCTTTCTCTTCAAACTTTCCGAGCATACGAATTACAAATTCATCAACCTCATCGGTAAGATAGAAAATATCAAAGCCCTTATCACGAACCTGCTCAGCTTGCGGTAGCTTATCGAGAAGTGCAATATTCTCTCCACTTGCATAATAAATGAACTTCTGTTCTTCAGGCATATCTTTTATGTAATCAGCAATGGGGATGAGCTTTTCAGCCGATGAAGAATAGAACATAAGTAAATCTGCAAGCAAATCACGATTCATTCCATAACCATTTGCAATGCCATATTTTAGTTGAACACCAAAAGCCTTATAGAAAAGTCTGTATTTATCCATATCGCTTTCCATTAGCTTCTTGAGTTCAGTTTTGATTCTTTTTTCTATATTAGTTCTGATAACTTTGAGTTGACGATCATGCTGTAACATCTCACGTGAAATATTGAGTGAGAAATCTTGTGAATCAACAACACCACGAACAAAGCGGAAATGTTCAGGCAAAAGATCGCTGCAATGCTCCATAATCATGATGCCGGAAGAGTACAGTTGCAAACCGGCTTTGAACTCACGTGTGAAATAATCAAATGGAGCAGCGCCGGGAATAAATAACATTGCCTTGTAGCTAACGAGCCCTTCCGCAGATACTCTAAGAACAGAAACAGGATCTGTCTGGTCGAAAAACTTCTCTTTATAAAACTCGGCACACTCTTCGTCAGTCACTTCGTTTTTTGGGCGTTGCCAAATTGGAACACGGCTGTTGATAACCTCAGTTTCTGTGTAATCTTCCCATTCCTTTTTCTTGTTACCATCGTCATCCACTTCGTCTGTCTCAACTTGACGACTTTTAGTAACATCCATAACTATTGGCCAACGTACATAGTCAGAATATTTTTTAATAAGACTGGTAAGAGTATACTCTTCTAAATAAGTATCATAATTTTCTTCTTCGGTGTTTTCTTTTAAATCAATTACAATTTCTGTCCCGGGACCTCTATGTTCACAATCAACAGAAGTGATGGTATAGCCATCAGCGCCTTTTGATTCCCATTTACTGGCATTATCTTCGCCATAAGCTCTCGTGACAACAGTCACCTTTGCGGCAACCATAAATGCGGAATAGAAACCAACACCAAACTGACCAATAATGTCGATATCTTCAGCAGTATCGTCCATTTCTTTCTTAAACTTCAACGAACCACTACGTGCGATTACACCAAGATTTGACTCAAGCTCATCGGCAGTCATACCAACACCATTGTCACTAATAGTCAGTGTTCTTTTTTCTTTATCGGCAACTATCGTAATTTTAAAATCATCACGAGTAAGACCGACCTTATCATCTGTAAGCGAGATATAACATAGTTTATCTATTGCGTCAGATGCATTGGAAATTAGCTCTCGCAAGAAAATTTCCTTATGAGTGTAGATTGAGTTAATCATTAACTCGAGCAAACGTTTCGATTCAGATTTAAATTGTCTCTTCGCCATTGTACAAAATATCCTCCTAAGATTAATGTTTCATTTGTTTTTTGCGTGCTAAATTTATTGTTCCTTCTGACATGTCGCCAACCCAGTTTAGTGCCTTGCCAAGACCATTTGCAACACATAGGTCAGTATCGTCAGCAGTATAAGTTGTAATACTTGTTCTGGTTGAAACAAGTTTATCAAAACCCCACAGTTGGCTATTACCACCCGTTAGGACAATTCCGTTTTGCGAAATATCCGCAACCAGTTCAGGGGGAGTTGTTTCTAAGACATTGTGGACGGCTTCAATTATGCCTTCAATTACCTCTTCAAACGCTTCGAGAACATCCGTAGAACTAATTGCAACGACACGTGGCAAACCGGTTAGTAGACAACGACCCTTTACTTCGACAGCAACAGTTTCAGGACGAGGGAAAACACAACCGATACTCTTTTTAAGTTCTTCAGCAGTATTCTCACCGATCAGCACATTGTGCTTACGCTTGACATACTTGATTAGTGAGGCATCAAAAGCCCCGCCGCCTGATTTCAATGACACGGACTCAACAACACCGGACAGAGACAAAACAGCGATATCAGTCGTGCCACCACCAACATCAATGACCATATGACCATCGGGCTTTGTGATATCCAAACCGGCACCGATGGCTGCAGCGAGAGGAGCCTCCATGTGATATACCTTTCGAGCGCCTGCGGCAACACCTGCATCTATAACAGCACGCTCTTCAACCTCTGTGATTCCGGAGGGCACAGATATGATTATTCTAGGTTTAATCATCGAAAACGATAAAGCCTTTCGCACAAACTCTTTTAACATACGCTCTGTCATATCATAGTCGGAAATAGCACCCTCGTGCATAGGGCGAATAGCAACGATATTACCCGGAGTTCTGCCAAGCATACGTTGTGCTGCCATCCCAACATTCAAAAGACGTCCGGTATTCTTATCCATTGCAACGACAGCAGGCTCACGCATAATTACGCCTTTACCGCGGGTGGATAAAATAACCGAAGTTGTTCCTAAATCTATTCCAAGATCTTTTCCAAGTACCATAAAAGTCTTAGTCCTTTCTGACCATTAGTGTATCACATTTTTACCTATCCTCGTGCCAGCGTTGCGCATACAATTCCAGATGCACCCGCTGCGAGCAACACTCTGGAACATTCATCCAGAGTTGAACAAGTAGTTACAACATCATCAATAAGTAAAATTTGTTTTCCTGCAACAATTTCAGGATCAAAAGCGACATAGGCACCGCTGATATTTTCAGTTCGTTCTGCTTTATCGCCCAGTTCAGACTGAGGTTGCACATCATGCGGCTTTTTCAAAGTCTCAACAGCAACTTCATCAAGTTGTAAAGCTGTTGCCATTGCTAGTAACATAGCTTGATCATACCCGCGTTTGCGTTCTCTCTTATCGCTTAAAGGCACCCACGAAATAATATCATAATTGAGTTCAGGGCACTCGCGGATAGTATCGGCTAAGATTTTGCCGTATACATCTGCGTATTGAGAAGCGCCACCGAACTTATACCGAAGAATTGAGCGCCTCACTACTCCCGTATAATACAATGCAGAGATACAAAAGTCAAAATCCTCTCCGTCTTGTAATCCACGGTTATCTGTGTATGGTAGCGACTCTGTGCATTTGTCGCACCATCCGTCATCTGCTTTGTTAAGCACCTTTGAGCAGAAAACACATTTTGGAGGAAACAGCAAATCAAGAATAGTTGAAATGAAACTCATAATATGACCATTCCTTTCGGCAATACCTATCAGTTACTGCTCACGCTTAACTAAAAATCGTATAAAAACTTCGTCATTCCGTGCTTGACACAGAATCTCGTTGATGAAAGTACGCATTACTTAGGGGATTGCGGCTCGGAGGCCGCAATGACGAGATGGCGTGAACACTGGCACTCTCGAGTGTTGTACAAGTGCGTCACATTATTGCTGTACCAAACGTGCCCGTAAGCCACTATATCTCTTTTGTTTTTTATCGTTGTGAACCATTTTTTCCAAAATTGCAGGATTACCAACAATAATCAGCAATTTCTTTGCTCGTGTCATTGCGGTGTATAAAACACTTCTGGAAAGTAGCATATTAGCTGCATGGGCTAGTGCGAGAACCACCGTATGATATTCGCTGCCTTGCGACTTATGCACAGTCATTGCAAAAGCAGGCTCTAGTTCAGCGAGTTTGTCAAAGGAATATGCTACATGTTTATCCTCAAAATCGACAACCACGCTCTCATTGTCATGGTCGATATTTTTAATTACACCAACATCGCCATTAAAAACACCTGTTCCCGATGTGCGTTTATCAGGACTCTCCCAAATTATATCATAATTGTTCCGAATTTGCATCACTTTGTCGCCTGTTCTGAACACAAAATCACCGGATTGTTTTTCTTTTTTTTGAGCACTCCGTGGATTTATCTTGTCACGAAGCAATTCATTAAGAGCTGCAGTTCCGGATGCCCGTTTTCGTGTTGGGGAAAGGACTTGGATTTGAGATGGGTCAATCCCCATATTTTCAGGCAATCTCTTGCTATATAGTTCGGCGACAGTTTCGGCAATTTGCTCATCAGTTTGACGGCGCATGAAGAAAAAGTCAGTATATTTTTCACTGACA
>Ga0123355_10007091_pt1 | contig 16709 bp, 15 predicted proteins | sample TergutEmb28metaG_3_FD_89872 | JGI IMG/M metagenome (GOLD analysis project Ga0123355, IMG submission 89872) | Embiratermes neotenicus P1 segment gut microbial communities from Petit-Saut dam, French Guiana - Emb289 P1 | ecosystem: Host-associated > Arthropoda: Insects > Digestive system > Gut ...
CTCACAATTTCTTGAGTTCCAATGTTAGTCGCATTACATAAACGGCGCAAGAATCGCCGGCTCGGCACCGCCGCGGTACGCCGCAGAATCTGACCTGCAGATGCATGGCGTGGAAGCGCCCCGGTGCAGTGGCATTTCCGGCGCCTCGTCACACCCGAACAGATGGAGTGTTCGCCATGACTATCTCCGATGTATTCCCTCGCGCTCGCAAAGAGGCTTTCTCAACCCGGGTCTTTCGTTGAGGAAAGAAGGGATTAAAGCGCGAAGCGCAGACCGCAGGTCCCTCCCCCGGTTCCATGCGGATGTTGACCGAAAGGCTTTGCGCCGGGCGGTCGTTGCTCCCATCCTGGCCAACATCATCTCATAACGCACGAGCGGATACCCGTGTTCACATCCTTTTTTCCCCATCCGAAGCTGTTCTTCCTGTCGGCCGCGTTATGGACGGCGCTTGCCGTCATTCTGTGGTATGCGGGAGGGCGTGAATTCGGGGCTTATCTCGGCTTGGCTGCCTCGGCCACGCGAGGTAGCGTCGATGCTTCCATCTTCTGGTCATCGCGATTTCTCTGGTTCTATACGTACTACGCCGCTTGTGTGTTGCTCTTTGCAGGCGCATGGCGACTCTATTCGCCTCATCCTTATTCCCGTTGGTCGATTTTGGGTTCCGCCCTCATCCTGTTTTCCGCCTATTTCCAGGTTCAGGTGAGTGTCGCAATCAACCAATGGTATGGCCCGTTTTACGACCTCATCCAGGCGGCGCTTTCAAGATCGTCGAAGGTCAGCTTGGCTCAATTTTATAGCCAGTTGGCGACCTTCGCCGGAATTGCGTTTATCGCCGTCACGGTCGGTGTGCTGACCCGATTTTTTATCAGCCACTATGTTTTTCGCTGGCGCGCCGCCATGAACGACTATTTCACTGCGCATTGGTCGGAGCTTCGGTCCATCGAAGGTGCTTCGCAACGTATCCAGGAAGATTCGATGCGGTTCGCTTCGACGGTGGAGGGGCTGGGCATGAATTTTGTCGACGCGGTGATGACCCTGTTCGCGTTCTTACCGGTTCTCGTCCGGCTTTCTTCTGACGTGACCGAGCTTCCCCTGGTCGGGCACGTCGCTTATCCCCTGGTCCTCGCCGCGATCATTTGGTCCCTCTTGGGCACCGTGTTCATGATGCTGATCGGCATCAGGTTGCCGGGGCTGGAGTTTGGCAATCAGCGGGTCGAGGCCGCCTATCGCAAGGAACTCGTGCTCGGCGAGGACAGTCCGAACCATGCCGACCCGCCGACCCTCGCCAATCTGTTCGCCGCAGTTCGGCGCAACTACTTTCGTCTTTACCTGAATTTCATGTATTTCAATGTTGGCCGCATCGTTTACCTTCAGACCGACAATGTCTTTCCCTACATCATACTCGGCCCGACCATCGTCGCAGGCATGATCACACTTGGGGCGTTGAACCGGATCCTGAATGCTTTCGGCCAGGTTCGTTCATCGTTCCAGTACCTCATCAATTCCTGGAGCACGATTGTCGAGCTCATCTCGATCTATCGGCGGTTGCGCGCCTTCGAGGCACGAATCGAAGGAGAGCCGGTAATCGCCATCAGACGGGAAGAGGAGGGTGCACTAACCTGAGGCTCGGATTGGTCGGTTTCGAGCCCTCGCCGCAACGCCTGGAGGCACGAATCCCACCCAGAAGGACGGCACGGAGACCGCCCCGGCAACAACGGCACCGAGCGCAAAGGCGGCGTGGATGCGGAGCTCCGCGAGGGCGCCGCGTGAGACTTGCAGACTTGCGCGGTCCGGTCGAGCCCGACCGTCACGCTGCTCATGCCGCGGGCTCGATAAAGAGGCCGTGCAGCGCCGGCGGCCGGCCCAATCGTGGCCTTCGTCGCCCGCCGATGAGTGAAGAGCGCAGCGATGAGGAATATTGCACGCGCGGTCGGATCAGATCCCACTCGAAGATTCTTCGCCGGAGACGAGGTCGTCCACCTACCGTTGTGCGCGCCGCATCGCGCTCCAGAGCAGGATCACGCCCAATCCGGAAAACAGGGCCACGCCGCTCCATCCGACTCCCCGAAGGAGATTAAGCGAAAGAAGCCACATCACCCCAAGCCACAGGACGATCGCCCCGGCAAAGCTGCCGTCATCAACGAACAGGCCGATCAGGGTTGCGGCGATCGTCTTGATCCTTTGCATGACGGAGCTAGTGGACGCTGAGCGGATCACGCGCGGCGGCACGGTTACGGCATAGCGGCACGGTTATGCCGGCGATGAGCAGAAAGCCGACGGTCAGTCCGGGAATTGACCAATCCCGGCCGGGCCAGCCCAAACCAAGCCCCTCCCCGACCCAAAACGTGCCAAATGCCGAAAGCAGGACCCCCACGATAAATTTGAGCGTGTTCTCGGGAATGGCCGATAACGGCCTGTGGACAATCAAGCCGAGGGCGGCCACGAGCAAAAGCGCGACCACGGCTCCGATACTGGCGGGCACAAGCAGCCCGACGCCGCCGGCTCCCACCGCGATCACGATAAAGATCACTTCCAACCCTTCGAGCATCGTAATCTTGAATGCTGTCGCGATGGCCACCGTGTCCCACCGTCGGCTTCCGCCACCGATCAGGCGAAGCGACCCCGTTTCTTTCGCATAGGCGGCATCCTCGTCCTTGAGGGCAATGACGCCGGCTGCGCGAAGGATTGCCTTGCGCAGCCATCTCATGCCGAAGAGAAGCAGAAGCGCGCCGACGACGAGTTGGACATCCTCTAGGGGAATCATGTTCAATGCCGGCCCCAGAATCACAATGATCGCAACAAGGACAGCCACGGCGCTCCCAGCACCGGTCAATGCACCCGGCCAGCCTCGCACAGTCCCGACAGCCAGAACGACCGTGAGCGCTTCGACGAACTCGACCGCAGACGCGAGAAAGGCCGCGACCATGGTCGGCCACGCATGGACCCAATCGATGACCATTAGAGAATAATCCGGTCTATCCTGATTGGTCTGCCAGCCGATGTCGTCGTTGCCTTTTGTTCAGGCTTCCTCGCTTTCGCAGCGCCATTCAGTGTACGCCTGCATTGCCGTTACCTGCTGGGAGACTATTGTCGCCCACGTGACTCAAGCGGTCTGCCCATTCTTTCGAGAGGTGGTCTTTGTTATCCGTGACGAAATCACTCATGGTGCCGTCTGGATGAGTTTTCTTCCACTTCGAGTATAGATGGTGCACATACATTCCTCCGAGGCACCCACCAAATATCCCCAGAAACGTATGGTGGGCCATGTGTCCCGCGACGCCACCCAACGCTGCGCCTTTGAGGCAACCTGCTGCGTTGGCGGCGTGAACCGTCAGCAAGCACATCGCACTCGCTAATAAAAGTCGTTTCATGACTGTTTCCCTTCCAAACCTGTCGTGGTGGTCTTCACAAAGGGCTCCTTGGGATAGTTACCGGGACTGATACGCTCAATCAAGCTGCACCGCATGCTTCACGGGCGTCACGCTTTCGTTACAGCCTCATACCCGGAAATGCCCTGATCCAGGGACCACACCAGCTTCCGGCTGGCTTTGCGCAAGTGTGAGCTGCCCTGAGCTGTCTCGGGGACATGGCGCCATGCGACGCGCGCGCGATCGGATCGTCGCCAAAGCACTCGGCTTCCCTACGGGTGCTTGTTGCGCAGGCGAGCGGATGAAGCGAGAGAGAACGACAAGATTCTGTGTCCCGCATCCCAACATGCGGAAGAAAGACAGCGCGCGATACCTGCCGCGCATGCGGCATGTGAGGGGGCGCGCGTTGCAATATCATGACCCCTGCCTATGCCTGTGGCGCAAAAGAGCTCACGGCCGACAAGGCGTCCGCGCCGCTCTTAACGATTCTCGGTCGCCCCATCATCCTCGCAGCCGCGGCTTCCACCGCTTTTTTTACTTGCGACCCATGGGAAACGTGACGCGACTCGGTTGGCGGACTAGGGCCTGTGGACTCTAGGGTTTCCCTTGGGCACGAAGCGTGATTCAAGACTGCTTTTTGGGAGGCAGTCTTGGGTGTGATGGATCGCCTGGCGCTGAGCGATGCACGGTGGGAGCGGATCGCGCCGTTGATCATCGGCCGGCCGGACCAGAAGGGCACGACCGGCCGGGACAATCGGATGTTCGTCGAGGGGGTGCTGTGGATCGTGCGCACCGGGTCGCCGTGGCGCGACTTGCCGGAGGTGTTCGGCGAGTGGAACTCGGTGTTCCGACGTTTCAGCCGCTGGAGCGCCAAGGGCGTCTGGTGGCGCATCTTCGAGGCGCTGTCAGACGATCCGGACTTCGAATACCTGATCGTCGACTCCACGATCGTCCGAGCCCACCAGCACGCCGCCGGTGCGGCGAAAAAAGGGGGTCTGAAGATCAGGCGATTGGCCGCTCGCGGGGCGGACTGAGCACGAAGATACACTTGGCCGTCAGAGGCCTGGGCTGCCCAGTACGGTTTCATCTCACGGCCGGACAGAGCGGCGACGCGCCCCAGGCCCTGCCGTTGATCGAAGGCCTGCCGGCCGAGGTGGTCATGGCCGACACCGCCTACGACAGCGACCAGATCCGCCAAGCGATCGCCGACATGGGCGCAATCGCCGTGATCCCCAACAATCCTTCTCGCGCCAGCAAGCACCCGCTCGACGAGCACCTCTACAAGCAGCGCCATCTTGTCGAATGCTGCATTGGTAGGCTCAAGCAATTCCGCAGGGTCGCCACCCGCTTCGAGAAGACCGCGCGAAACTATCTCGCCGTCGTCACACTAGCCGCCATCGTCATATGGCTGTGCTAGTGTCCACAGAGCCTAGGGCCGTCGCGCGACAAAGACGGGCGGCAACGCGCCGAGCGGACACCTCCTCCGGTCCGTCGAGGTAGCGCGCGGCGGAATCCTCCACGTGATCGTAGCGGCATTCACGGCGCGCACGGGCGTATTCCCGCCAGAAAATCTCAATCTCTGCCTACCTGGAGAAGTCGGGCCTCATGCGCCCAGCCGGTACAACACCCTCGTATAGTACCTCTTACTTCTAGCACTACAAAAGGGCGCAAGAGGATTCGATCGAGCACGACGACAGCGACGCCAGCGCGCCGAACGTGACCTTCGATACGCTCCTCGCCAATTCTGGTTGCGGGCCCCGCCCGGGCATGCGTGACCGGGCTCCGGGATCTGGGGTAAAACACCGTCGCGACCGCAACCGTGGGGCCAGGATCATGAAGGTTCAGCCCGGCAACGCTCTGGTTGATTGGATCTACAACACCCCGCCATGGGCCAGCACCCTCGCGTTCATGTCGGTCGCGTTCGCGCTCACCCTGATAACACTGGTCCTGTTCCGTTTGTTGGTCCGTCACGAATACCGGCACCGACACCACGAGCTTTTCACTTTCACGGTTACCAACATTGCTGTGCTCTATGCCGTGCTGCTGGCTTTCATTGCTGTTGCTACGTGGGAGAATTTCGCGCAGGCGACATCGCTGGCCGAAGCGGAGGCGAGCCTCGCTGGCAATCTCTATCGCGATTCCGACGGGCTGGGCGCAGGCCCGACAGCCGTTGCATTACGAAAGTCGTTGACCAGCTATGTTCATGCCGTCATCGACAAGGAATGGCCTGAGCAGCAGCAAGGTCGTCAGCCGGACACCGGGGGGTGGCCGGCGCTGGAGTCGTTTCAACTCAAGCTGCTCAGCGTCGAGCCAAAGGATTCGCGGCAGACCATGGCGATGCAGGAGATGTTTCACACGCTGAATGAGCTGTACGACGCCCGCCGCAAGCGGGTAGACGCTTCGCTGGGGCACGTCCCCGCTGTGGTGTGGTATGTCATCCTGATCATGGGCGCGATGACGGTCGGCTTCACCTACCCTCTCGGCGTCGAGAGTCTATGGGCGCACTTGGTCGCCAGCGGAGGCCTGGCGCTGGCGCTGGTGCTGGTGATCGCGCTAATTGTGCAGTTGGATTATCCGTTCCGTGGCGCTGTAAGCGTTGGACCGGATGCTTATGAGAATGTGCTGGGCAACATGCACCGGCTCCATCCTGAGTCGCTGCCGATCGCCGAATATTAGTCATCTTGCTTGCTTCGATGGTGTCTGGTGCGCGCACAATGCCACTCCAGCGGCCGGTTGGGGGAAGCACTGAGTTGCGCGCAGACGGATGCCAAGGCGTAGCGGGGAACCATCGATCGCGTATCTCGTCGGCGAAATCGCAGCCACTCTTGAGCTTGTCGTCTGTCAGTAGCTTGTCGTCTTGCCCGGCGGGCGTGGCTCTGGCATCCTGACCGAAATTGCGGTCACGCGGTCGAGCGCGTTTGGCTCCCCGAGCGGCCCCAAACAAAGGGAGGATGTCGGGAATGAACGCACTCGTCCGTCTGACCGCATTGACGCTCGGCGGGTTCCTCATGTCGTCGACGGCCTGGGCCGGTCCAAAGATCGTTTCCGGGCCTAGCGCCGATCCGGCATGCTTTAAGCCGTGGTCCAGCACGACGAAATTCTTCCAGTGGGACAAGAAGCCAGGCCCGTACAAGATTGCGCTCGTCAACGGCTTCGTCGGCAACACCTGGCGCATTCAGATGGTGAAGACCGCAAAGGCCTTCGCCGAGCAGCCCGGAATCAAGGAGAACATCAAGGAGTTCAAGGTCGTCTCCACCGGTACGGACGTCGCCGCGCAGCTCGGCGCGATGGAGGATTTCATCAATCAGGGCTACGACGCGATCGTGACAATCGCGGTCGCCCCCGACGGGTTTGACCGCATTATTCGCCTCGCCGACAAGAACAATGTCGTCGTCGTTCCGTTCGACAACATCCTCGACACCGACAAGGTGATGATGGTCAACGAAGACCAGAAGGAAATGGGCCGGATGTCGGCCAGGTTCCTTATCAAGGAAATGGGCAAGACCTCCGGCGACATTCTCGAAGTGCGCGGATTGCCCGGCAATTCTGTCGACCGCGACCGCCATCTCGGCTTCCGCGAGGTGATGGAGGCGGCGCCCAACAAGTTCAAAATCACCGAGGTGGTCGGCAACTGGGACACTGGAACATCGCAGAAAGTGACGGCGGACGCGCTCGCGGTGCACGGGCATTTCGACGGCATCTTCAGCCAGGGCGGCGACAACGGCACGGTGCACGCGCTGATGGACGCCAAGCACCCGTTCGTTCCGTTCGCCGGCGAGGGTGAGAACGAGTTCCGCGCCCAGATCGCTCAATACAACAAGGACGGTCTCAAGGGTCTGTCCTATGGACAATCGCCGGCGCTCGTGGCGATCGCGATGAAGGCGGCGATCGCCGCACTGCAGGGCAACATGATGCCGCAGCTCGTCTCGATTCCCGTCCCCGTCGCAGACTATACGACCCTGAAGGCAGGCGTGAACTACTGGCCGGAGCTTAAGGAGAACTTCTTCGCCGACAACCAGTTCGCACCCTGCGGCGTCAACTTTACTGCGCCGGAGATCATGGCGCAGAGCCAAGCAAACACGAAGTGAACCCATAAAGGCGAGGGCAAACCGTCCCGGCTGGCGGCCGGGCCGGTTTGACCCTCGCGGCGCGCAGGCGCCCATCTGTCGAGGCCCTATGCCGGACGCGCCGCAAGGAAACTTTCTCGTCCTGTCGCAGGTCTCCAAACGCTACGGCGGCGTCCGGGCGCTTGAGAACGTTGATTTCAGTTGCGATCGCGGCCGGATCCACGCCGTGCTCGGCGAGAACGGCGCCGGAAAATCGACCCTGATCAAGATCGTCGCCGGGGTCGTGCGGCCGGACGCGGGATCCATCCGGCTTGAGGACCGTCCAAGACAATTCAACAACCCGGCTGCGGCGGCCGCAGCCGGCGTCGTCTGCATCTTCCAGGAATTGTCGTTGATGCCCGACCTGTCGGTCGCGGACAACATTTCCATCGCCGTGCCGCCCCGGCGCTTCGGCCTTATCGACGCACGTGCCCAGCGGCGCCGGGCCGAGGCGCTCCTGGCCCAGATCGGATGCGAGGACGTCAACCCCGCGGCGCTCGTGCGCGAACTGGCCCTGTCGCGGCGCCAGATGGTCGAGATCGCCAAGGCGCTCGGCCAGCGGCCGCGGCTGCTTATCCTCGACGAGGCGACCTCGGCGCTGACCAGCGCCGACGTCGAAAAAGTTTACGCCCTCTTGTCGCGGCTGAAATCCGAGGATGTCGCCATCCTCTATATCACGCATCGCATGCACGAGGTTGAGGCCCTGGCGGACCGTGCCTCCGTCTTCCGCAACGGCCGGCATATCGAGACATTCGACAAGGGCTTGCGCTCGATGGCAGAGATTGTCCAATTGATGATCGGCCGTGACATCGCCACGCAGTATCCGCCAAAGCCCAGGCGCGCAAGCCGACCTCCGACGCTCAAGGTGGAGGCGCTTTGCTGGGAAAATCGCCTCAAGGACATCTCGCTTGAAGTCGGCGCCGGGGAGATCGTCGGCCTCGGCGGACTCGACGGCCAGGGCCAGAAGATGATGTTACTCGCCCTGTTCGGCGTCCTGCGTGGCGTCGTTGGCCGGATCACGGTCAACGGCCGCGCTGTGGCCCCGGGATCTCCGGCCAGGGCGAAGGCGCGCGACATGGGGGTGGCGCTCGTTCCAGAGGACCGGAAGACGGAAGGGCTCATGCTGCCGATGTCAGTTGCGGACAATCTGACGATCGCCTCGCTCGACGCCGTCTCGTTCGGCCCGTTCATCGTCTCGGGAAAGGAAGCGAACGCAGTCGAAGGCGGCGTGAGACGGCTTCGCATCAAGCTGGGCGCGCCGTCCGACGCCGTCTCGACCCTATCGGGCGGAAACCAGCAGAAGGTGGTCATCGCCAAGTGGCTGATGACCGAGCCGCGCATCATTCTGCTCAACGATCCTACACGAGGCATCGACGTCGGCACCAAGCAGGAGCTTTATCAGCTCATGCGCGAGCTTGCCGAGCAGGACGCCGCGATCCTGTTTTATTCTACCGACTACGACGAGCTGATCGGCTGCTGCGACCGCGTCGCCATCATGTACGACGGCCGGATTGTGCGAGAGCTCGCTGGCGATGCGTTGAACGAGACCAACATTGTCGCAAGCTCTTTAAATATCGGCACCGCCGCCCCGTCCTCCGGCGCGCCGCCCCCGGGCGGGAACCCGCATGCCTGAGAATCTTGCGCTCCGCGTCCGGCAAAACTTCGCCTTTCTGACCGCGGTCGCGCTCTTCTGCGTCGTCTATCTCGGCTATCACCTTGTCCATCCCAAAGGGTTTTCCTCAGCGGTTCTGGTCGCCAATAGTGACGAGGCGTTTACACTGGCGCTTGTGGCGATGGCGCAGACCGTCCCCGTGCTTGCCGCGGGTCTCGATCTTTCGGTCGGTGCGCTTATGACAATGGTCGGCTGTTTTGCCAGCTATCTCTTAAGCGGCGCTCCCGGGGGAGTTCCGCTCGTGCTCGACCTTGCCGGCTCCAGCCTTTCCCTCGGAGCGCTTCCCGGCGGCGTTCCGGGCATTCTCGTCGGGATGACGATCTGTCTCATCATCGGCGTTCTGGGCGGGCTCCTCAATGGCCTCATCGTGGTCTACGGCCGCATTCAACCGATCATCGCCACTCTTGCCACGGGCGCGATCTTTATCGGCGTGGCGTTGTTCCTGCGCCCGCAGCCTGGCGGTAAGATCGATGACGACTTGAACTGGGCGTTGACCAATTCGCTCGGAGATCTCGCTTCGACCGTTCACATTTTCCACGACGGCGCTGCGCCTTGGTTCGCGCCGTTCGCCGGCGTTCCGACGCCGTTCGTTCTTCTGGTCCTCATCGTGCTCTTGGTTTGGGTTCCGTTCCGCCGCAGCGTGACCGGGCGAACCGTTTATGCGATCGGCTCGGCGGAAGGCGCCGCGTATATGTCGGGACTGCCTATCAACCGCGCTCGGATCGCTGCATTCGCTCTTGCCGGTTTCTTCGCCGCCTGGGGCGGACTGTTCCTGGCCATCCAGACCTCGTCGGGCAATGCGGATATCCCGCAGGCGGGCACCTATACTTTGAACTCGATCGCGGCGGTCGTGATCGGTGGTACCTCTCTGCTCGGCGGCAGCGGCGGGGCAATCGGATCGGTGTTCGGGGCGCTGATCCTGCGCGTCATATCCTACTTCTTCCGGGTCTTCGACATTGCGCCGCTGCTGCAGCCGCTGTTTGAGGGGGTCATCCTTCTCGCGGCAGTGAGCATCGGCGCTCTGAGGGTCCTGCGGGTCAAGAACACGCTGGAGCTGTTCCGGTGACGGCGTTTCCGGCCATCCTCACGCCTTCGCGCGACGATCGGCCGATTCTGATCGCAGCACTGTTCATCGTAGCGATTCTAATTGCCGGCACCGTCTATACCTTGGGGCATTTCGGAAGCGCGCCGCTCTTGTCGCCGACCTACCTTCTGCAGCAGCTGCAGATCGGCGCCTTCCTCGGCATCGTGGCCGCTGGGCAAATGGTCGTCATCCTGATCTCGCAGATTGACTTGTCCATCCCCTGGACGCTGACGGCCGCCGCCATGATGGCCACCGCCGTCGGCGGACCGTTGGCGATCCCGACCGGCCTTCTGGTCGGGCTCGCGGTCGGCCTCGTCAACGGCCTCGGCGTAGCCTATTTGCGCATTCCATCGATGATCTTCACCCTCGGCATGAATGCCGTGATGCGTGGGCTGATGGTGGCCCATACCGGCGGATTCGCGCCTCAGACGAGGGCCACCGACCTCATGCGCGTGCTGGCCGCCGGACATGTCTACGGTGTTCCCAACGCACTCTTCGTCTGGCTCGCCGTGTCCGCGATCGTCGCCGTCATGCTCCGGCGAACCGTGCTCGGTCGCTCGATCTACGCCCTCGGGAACAAGGAGGCGGCGACCTATCTCGCGGGCGTCAACACGAAGGGCGTCACCGTCGTCTGCTTTGCTCTGTGCGGCGTGACTGCGGGGCTCGCCGGCGTCTTGCTGGCCGGCTATTCGCAGAACGCCTATCAGGGCATGGGCGACGCCTATCTTCTGCCCGCGATCGCCGCCGTCGTGATCGGCGGCACCAACATTCTCGGCGGGCGCGGCCGCTATCTCGGTACACTGGTAGGCGTCGTACTGATCGTGCTCTTGAACAGCGTGCTGTCGATCATGGAAATGCCCGAGGCCGGGCGGCAGGTGATCTACGGGGGCGTCATCATCCTGATGCTTCTCGTCTACGGGCGCGCCGAGCAGGTGACGGGCTGAGCTTCTCCGATCATGCAGGTCTTGTCATGCAGGTCTTGTGGCGACGTTGGGGGAAGACGGTGATAGTGGTATCGAGTTCGGTCTGATGCAGGCCTATGGCGAGGGTTGCGATATCCCGAATGGCAAGTCACAAATGACCCGCCCCGGGGTGAGCGGTGCGCGTTCCAAATCGGCGAGATCGCGGAAGTCTGGCGGTGGGGCAGGGTGGTCGTTCTGGCTTCCGGACCGTGTTGCAGGGCGGCTGGCCGAGGATGAGTGGCCGGAGAAGCTCACCGGCTGCGTCGAGCCTTCCAGGGAGGGTCGCTGGCCCGTTGGTGCGGCCGTGCCGGAAGTGGTCGCAGCGAATGTGTCGCCGCGGCCGCCCTTCACCCCGTGCCGCTCCCGTCTCGAGCATGGGTTTGGGGAGAAGATCTTCGCCGCCATGCGCTACGGGGTCAGCGGGCATCTTGAGCACATGCTGCACCAGAAGTAGCCGCGGTGGCCCGCACCACTATCGCTCTGATCATGGGCGTTTCCGGTAGCGGAAAAACGACCATCGCCAAAGGCGTCGCCGCACGGCTGGGATGGCATATGCTCGAGGGCGATACGTTTCACCCGCCGGCAAATGTTCGGAAGATGAGCAAGGGCATCCCGCTTGACGACACGGACCGGTTGCCGTGGCTGGAGGCGATTGCCACGGCGATCGACAGTATGCTCGCCCGAGGGCTGTCCGCCGCCATCGCCTGTTCTGCTTTGAAGCGAAAATATCGCTACATCCTGATCGGAAAACGAAGCGACGTTGTGCTGGTTTATCTCAAAGGCTCGCACGAGCTGATCGGCCGGCGCATGGCGAACCGTGGAGGACATTTCATGCCGCCTTCCTTGGTGGCGAGCCAGTTTGCTACCCTGGAGGAGCCGGAACCGGATGAGCACCCGATCATTGTGGATGTGGCGGCGCCTTCCGAGGCTGTCGTAGCTGATGTCATAACGGCGATGCAGGAGCGAGGTTTGCTGCAATGAACGAACAGTTTGCGATCTATCCCAGCCTCAAAGACCGCGTTGTCTTCATCACCGGCGGCGGCAGTGGTATCGGCGCAGAAGAGGTAAGGCAGTTCGCCGCGCAGGGCGCGAAGGTGGGCTTCGTGGATATCGCGGAGGAGCCATCGCGGGCGCTGTCGAGCAACTTGAAAGAGAGGGGGTATCCGGAGCCGTTTTTCCAAAAGTGCGATCTTAAGGACATCGGCTCATTGCGGGCCGCCATTGCCGAAGCGGCGGGACGCATGGGACCGATTACCGTACTCGTGAATAACGCGGCGAACGATGAGAGGCACAAATGGGAAGAGGTGACGCCGGCATACTGGGATGAACGGATGGCAACGAACCTGCGTCACCAATTCTTTGCGATCCAGGCGGTGGCGCCGATGATGAAACAGGCTGGGGGCGGATCGATCATCAATTTCGGGTCCGTCTCCTGGCATGCGCTGCAAGGGAACATGCCCGCCTACACGACGGCGAAGGCCGGTGTCGAGGGGCTGACCAGAACGATGGCGCGGGATCTCGGGCCCGACAAGATTCGAGTGAATTGCGTAATCCCGGGATGGGTAATGACGCAACGGCAGATCGACCTATGGCTGACGCCGGAGGCGGAGAAGAACCTCATGCAGGCTCAGTGTTTGAAGGAGAAGGTCATGCCGGTCGACCTGGCGCGCATGGTGCTGTGGCTTGCGTCGGATGACAGCCTGATGTGCTCGGCACAATCGTGGATCGTGGACGGCGGGAGGATGTAGCTCGGGTGCTGGCGAGCCGGGATTGCTTCCGGCCCCTTCGGGGCTTTGCAACGATGTCGGAATAAGAGTGAGAGAGTCGGGAGTTTCATCGCGCGGAGCTCCGGGCCATCCACGGGCGCTCGCCGCGTGAAATGCGGAGCGCGATGCCAGGGCCGGCGGCTGCGGGTATCGGTCTCCGCAGCGTGCCGCAATGGAGGGAGGTGAACATGTGGGAACCGAACGAGCGCTACCCTGATCCTGCCATCCGTGTGCTTCATCCGGACTTCAATAAGTACCGCCTGCGGCTGGCTTCGGTGGAGCGGCTCCATACGGGGTGCCGGTGGGCGGAGGGGCCGGTGTATTTCGGCGACGGGCGCTACTTGTTATGGAGCGACATTCCGAACGACCGGATTTTGAAATGGGAGGAGGAGACGGGGGTGGTATCCGTGTTCCGCAAGACCTCCCGGAATGCCAACGGAAATACGCGAGATCGTCAGGGCCGGCTGATCACGTGCGAGCATCGCGGTCGACGAGTGACCCGGACCGAATATGACGGTGCGATAACGGTGCTGGCGGATATCTACAACAATAAGCCTCTGAATTCGCCGAACGATATCGTGGTCAAGTCGGACGGTTCGATATGGTTCACCGATCCCGTGTTCGGGCTTCTGGGCTATTATGAAGGGGAGAAGAAAGAGCAGGAGTCGCCGGAGGCGGTGTACCGGCTGGATGCGAAGACCGGCGCGCTGACGGTGGTTGCAGATGATATTCCGGGGCCCAACGGGCTGGCGTTCTCTCCCGACGAGTCGAGATTGTATGTAGTGGAGTCGCGCGCAGAACCGACCCATCGGCTCCGCGTGTTCGAAGTGGTTGCGGATGGGACCAGGCTGGCGAATGGCCGGCAATTCCTGGATGCCGGGCCGGGCGGCACACCGGACGGATTCCGGGTCGATATTGACGGCAATCTGTGGTGCGGCTGGGGCATGGGTTCGGCGGAGCTTGACGGGGTGCGGGTGTTCAATCCCGCGGGCGAGCCAATCGGGCATATCGCGCTACCCGAACGCTGTGCGAACGTGTGTTTCGGCGGGCGCTGGCGCAACCGGCTGTTCATGGCAGCGAGCCACGGGTTGTATGCGCTCTATGTGAATACGCGGGGTGCGTCGGGCGGGTGATGTCAGTCTTGAATCGGCTTTAGACGCCGTCATTCAGATCGAAAGTCCCGACCAAACGGATGTTGTCGCCATGTTGGCGGCGACCCGACCCTTTCAGCCTTTTCATGGACAGAATTTGCCGGCCCGAGACGCGACGGCAATGCCAGGTGTCACATTTGCCGAAGCCCGCTTAACCGTAATTTTCTCCACGCAAAAGCGAGCGATGGTCGTCGCGTTTCCTGGCATCGAAACGGTCGACCCAGCCGCCAGCGCCCAGCCAAATCACCTTGGGCCCGGGCATGATGATGGGCGATTGAGCCTCACTCCCTATGGATCAAAACATCCAGGCGCAACACCAGGGCCTGGCGTCAGGGCGGCGTCTCGACCCATATCAAAACGCCGCCGCCCTGATTTCTTGCCCATGGCCAGGCCAGCTGCCATGTTTTCCACGGGCCGCCCTGGGTTGCCGAAGTTCAGGCCAGGTCGAAGCGGTCGGCGTTCATGACCTTGGCCCAGGCGGCGACGAAATCGGCGACGAACTTCGCTTCGGCGTCGTCGGCGCCGTAGACTTCGGCGATGGCGCGCAGCTCGGAGTTGGAACCGAAGACGAGGTCGACCCGGGTGCCGGTCCAGGTCAGCTTGCCGCTCTTGCGGTCGTGCCCCTCGAACACGTTTTCATCGGAGGTCGCTTTCCACTCGGTGCTCATGTCGAGGAGGTTGACGAAGAAGTCGTTGGTCAGGGTCTCGGGACGGATGGTGAAGACGCCGTGCCGCGACTTGCCGTGGTTGGCGCCGAGGACGCGCAGGCCACCGACCAGCACCGTCATCTCCGGCGCGGTCAGCGTCAGGAGTTGCGCCTTGTCGATCAGCAGCTCCTCGGCCGGTATGGTGAACCTGGCCTTGAGGTAGTTGCGGAACCCGTCCGCGACCGGTTCGAGATAGCCGAAGGACTCAACGTCGGTTTGCTGCGGCGACGCGTCGGTGCGGCCGGGCGTGAAGGGCACGGTGACGTCGTGCCCGGCCTTTTTCGCGGCCTGCTCGATCGCGGCCGCGCCGCCGAGAACGATGACATCGGCGAGCGACACTTTCTTGCCGCCCTTTGCCGCGCCGTTGTAGTCCTTCTGGACGCCGGCCAGGGTCTCCAGCACCTTTGCCAGCTGGGCCGGCTGGTTGACCTCCCAGTCCTTCTGCGGCGCCAGACGGATGCGCGCCCCGTTCGCCCCGCCGCGCTTGTCGGAGCCGCGGAAGGTGGCCGCCGAGGCCCAGGCGGTCCGGACCAGTTCGGCGACCGAAAGTCCGCTGGCCAGGATCTTGGCCTTGAGGTCGGCGATGTCCTTGGCGTCGATCAGCTTGTGATCGACGGCGGGGACCGGATCCTGCCAGATCAGCTCCTCTGCCGGGACCTCCGGGCCGAGATAGCGGGCGCGCGGACCCATGTCGCGGTGCGTGAGCTTGAACCAGGCGCGGGCGAAGGCGTCGGCGAACTGATCCGGATGCTCGAGGAAGCGCCGGGAGATCTTCTCGTAAGCCGGGTCCATCCGCAGCGACAGGTCCGTCACCAGCATCGTCGGCGCGTGATGCTTCGACGGGTCGAAGGCATCCGGGATCGTGGCGGCGTCGCCCTTCGCCTTGAACTGATACGCGCCGGCCGGGCTCTTGGTCAGCTCCCATTCGTAGCCGAACAGGTTCTCGAAGAAATTGTTGCTCCACTTGGTCGGCGTCTTGCTCCAGGTGACTTCCGGGCCGCCGGTGATCGCGTCTTTGCCCTTGCCGGTCCCGAACCCGCTCTTCCAGCCCAGCCCCTGCTCCTCGAGCGGCGCCGCTTCCGGCGCCGGACCGACCAGCTTGGGGTCGCCGGCGCCGTGGGTCTTGCCGAAGCTGTGGCCGCCGGCAATGAGCGCAACCGTCTCCTCGTCGTTCATCGCCATGCGCCGGAAGGTCTCGCGGATGTCGACCGCCGCCGCAACCGGATCCGGCTTGCCGTTCGGCCCTTCCGGATTGACGTAAATGAGACCCATCTGAACCGCCGCCAGCGGGTTCTCGAGATCACGCTCGCCGCTGTAGCGCTCGTCCCCCAGCCAGGTCTTCTCCTTGCCCCAGTAAACCACCTCGTCGGCCTCCCAGACATCGGGGCGCCCGCCGCCGAAGCCGAACGTCTTGAAGCCCATCGTCTCGAGCGCGACGTTGCCGGCGAGGATCATGAGGTCGGCCCACGAGATCTTCTGGCCGTATCTCTGCTTGATCGGCCACAACAGCCGGCGCGCCTTGTCGAGGCTGGCATTGTCCGGCCACGAGTTGAGCGGCGCAAAGCGCTGCTGGCCGGCCCCCGCTCCGCCGCGGCCGTCGCCGATCCGGTAGGTGCCCGCGCCGTGCCAGGCCATGCGGATCATGAACCCCCCGTAGTGGCCGAAATCCGCCGGCCACCACTCCTGGCTCTTCGTCATCACCGCCGCGAGGTCTTTCTTCAGCGCCTTGTAGTCGAGCTTCTTGAACTCCTTGGCATAGCTGAACCCCTTCCCCATCGGATCCGACTGCGCCGCGTTCTGCCGCAGAATCCTCAGATTCAGCTGATTCGGCCACCAGTCCTGGTTCGACACCATCCCGACATTCGTGGTCCCGTGAACCACCGGGCATTTGCC
>Ga0123355_10007092_pt1 | contig 16709 bp, 11 predicted proteins | sample TergutEmb28metaG_3_FD_89872 | JGI IMG/M metagenome (GOLD analysis project Ga0123355, IMG submission 89872) | Embiratermes neotenicus P1 segment gut microbial communities from Petit-Saut dam, French Guiana - Emb289 P1 | ecosystem: Host-associated > Arthropoda: Insects > Digestive system > Gut ...
CTGTTGTGTGCCTGTAGCACACTTATTGCTGTTGTGTGCCTGTAGCACACTTATTGCTGTTGTGTGCCTGTAGCACACTTACTGCTGCTGTGTGCCTGTAGCACACTTATTGCTGCCGTGTGCTTGTAGCACACTTATGGTCTTCAGTACTGACATACAGTTGTGTTTCATGCAAGTGTATGAAATAAATGAAGATACACAAAGGTAATATACCTTTTTATGGAAGTTTTATGAAAGGATACCTGATGATGTCTGAAGGAAGTTGAAGCATGTAGTAATTTAGTTAGAATTTAATGTAGATTATAGTAATTATAGTAATTACAGCTGAAAATGTTTATTTTATTTATTTTATACAGTCAAACCTCGATAATAGCAACGCCCTCAGTTAGTGCCCATGAAAGTCTTTCCCATTTTACAGCAGTTTGATTTAGTGTCTCAGTATACTGCTACTAATTGTGGTGAATTCTTATGATAAAACCAACGAGGTGCACTAATTTCTCAAATTTCATCATCATCATCATCCATCATCATCATCATCATCATCATCCATGGATTAGGTCTTTTACCTCTTTCAGCATCGACACGTTGCCATCTTTTCCTGGGTCGTCCATGATCTCTTCGTCCTTGGGGTTTGTAGTTGAGGGTGTGTTTTGGGGGTCTAGTTTTATCCATTCTTTCAAGGTGGTTGATCCAATTTTGTTTGTATTTGGTTCTTACATCTTGTATTCCATGGATCTCTAGTTCTTTTCTTATGATTTCACTTCTTATTTTGTCTAGTCTTGTGTATCCCTTAACACTTCTCAGAAAGCGCATCTCTGCCACTTCTAGATGAGATTTCTGAAATTTATTTTTGGAATAAAACTCTACATGTTTCTGACAATTCCTCTGTCCATCATCAGGAGTTTTTCACTGTACACAAAGCAGTGGTATATGTCATACAGGTTTGCTAACGGCTGTCAGCAAGCCTGTATAGCTGTCAGCAGGCCTGTATAACATACTATTGCTGTGTGTACAGTGAAAAACTCATGATGATGGACAGAGGGACTGTCCAAAACATGTAGAGTTTTATTCCAAAAATAAATTTGAGAAATTAGTGCATCTAGTTGGTTTTATTATAAGAATTTATCACGATGCACGGTCACCTGAATGTCAGATAATTGTGGTGAACAAACAGTGGCAATATATTGGGTTTTGACTAACTATCCATTGAAGAAACGTGAAGGAGGTGATTATTGATGTATTGCACACAGGTCTGATGTTTGCTGCTCCACCCGGGCTTCATCCAGCTCATGCTCATCCAGTAGCTCTCCAGAGCAATGGTTTACTGGATCATCATGCTTTACTGAATGCAGCAGCAGTAGCCAGTGCAGAGCAGGCTGGTCAGACACCGAGCCCCGAGCAGCATCTTGCTGTTCTGAACAAGCGTGCCATTTCACCACATCCTACCCATCACCGTCACCTAGACATGAGTCCTGAGGCCAAAAAGGCCCGAGTGCAGAACAGCATGAGGATACTGAAGGACGAACCGGTGCCAGAGGGTTATGTTCGTTTCAGGTGAGTTTCAGTCTTGTTTTTATATATTGCCGTCGGAAATGGAAAAGTGAAAAGAGAAGATTGCTGCAATGAAATTGTGCATGTCTGCCAATGCATTTTAAAGGGTGTGTGGAAAGGTGGGGGCAGGGTGTGGATTTGCAGCATGCATTGGCATGGTTAGCATACACTCAGAGAAAGAAACAGATCAACTAAACTGGTTATGATTTTTAATAGATGGAAAGATCGAGGGATTATGCATTGGGCAAAGTTAAAAACTTAACAAAACGAAGGTTATGGTTGTATAGAAGAACAAAGTGGGTTTAAAAAAATGCTTCAAGTCTGATCATGGGGAAAATTAAGTCTGAAGAGAAAAATGTGGCTTTCAGAGGTCTCTGTATGACATGCTAAGTTCTAGACCAAGGTGAGGTAGAACACAGTGCATGTGTAAGAGCTCTAACTATGAAAGTTAGCAAGGCAACTGTGTTTATACTGGCATCCATTATTAGTTCACATTTACTGTGTAGTTGAAAATGTATGCAAATACAAGAAAATAAAAAAAAGGTAAAGTGATCCCGTTACAGGCCCAGTGTGGCCCAGAAGTATAGCTCTACTCTTCCATGACCACGGCACTAGAAGGGGGGTGAGTGGTCAGCAGCACGTCCTGGCCGCACTTTACTCCCGGGAAAGACACGGTACCCATTGTACAGGAGGCTAGGTGGACCCCAGGGCCAGTCTGGATGGGTGGAAAATCTTGTCCCCACAGGGATTCGATCCCGGACCGTCCAGCCCATAGTCAGTCCCTACACCAACTGAGCTATCCGGCCCACAAATACAAGAAAATATTGTTTTGTAAATACTGGATATACACGAACAGGCTGTGGAGTTTGAAGATGATGCAGTGTTCCATGTACCGAATGGTAGTGCACATTGAAGTTGTGTGTGTGTGAGTGACATGGCACTCTTGGCACTGGCACTTCTACTGTGCTGCATGGCCACTTTTTGGTTGGTGGATTGTAAGAGTTTGGCCCATTCCATGATGCCACAGCGAATGAAGAGTAATGAGACAATTTTGTGTTCATACAAATACAGCTGATGTATGTGCCCATATGCATGTCATCACTTTTCAAATGCACTGTGTTTGTCAAACATTGTCAGTTTGCAGGGTTTATGGCACAGAGTTGCATTAGCAGCTTCATCGTTGATTGAGCTGTGAACGTATCTTCAGAATTGTCATCGTATATGCAAGGCTATGAATCAAGAGTCCATACTGACGTTTACTAGTTCATAATCTTTTTACAAATGTCACATGTTGCCATTTTCAGTTTCTGTGCATTGTTGTGTTAATGTGTTAAGTGACTCACAAGCTTCATCTGCCCTGTACTCTACCCCTTTTCAGCCGGAAATATTACAGGATTTGAGATTCTGAGAATAGTGATGCTGAAGATTGCATCTTCAGAGATGTGACACTGTGTCATTGGGATTGTATATCCTCACATTTTGCAGAATAATGGTGCCTTTATTTTCAGGATTAAGTGGAAAGTGATGGCATTATGGCCCTTCTCAGTGCCAGGAACTACTTGCCCATTGGTGGTACAGTCACACATTCCAAAAGTCTGAAGCTTTCACGAAAAATTGCGCTGCCCAACTCCAGTGCTTTTATTAAAAGTACTAATGATTAGTTTAGGTGTCATGTTAGTGTTCCTAAAATTAAGCTGACACTCATTTAAAGCCCCAACTGTGAGTCCATTATCTTTGTGTTGTTTAGTTATTCTCGGTCTGTTGGTTGTGCAGGTTCAATGAGGACTGCAAATACCCATACTGCGGTTACCGGGAACATCAGACACATTTCCACTGCCTGCGCTCTGACTGTGGCTACAGCTTTTGTGACAAGACGCGATTTGTCCAGCACACTGCACGCCATGAGAGGCTCGATACACTAATGGGTGGAGACTTCCAGCAGTTCCGGTCGAGTGTGTCATGTGGTCGATCAGAGTGTGTATACACTGCCACACTAGGTATGTATTAACTGTTGACAGGCATCAGAATATTTTACTTTAAGAAAACTTTGTCATTTACGAGTAAAAAAATGAACGGGGGCTCTCTAACAATAATCTCGGCTGTGTCATCAAATTATAGACGTTTGTGTATGTCATAATTTCCAGACCAGAAGATCCACCAAGATTTTAGATGCAGACCTTGAGAAAATGTCTTCTGTTCATATATGAAGCTCAAATTAAGTAGTTTGTCCGTTAAGTTTGAAAATTCTGCAGGTCATAGAATCCCCTAAATTCTGCATTTCTCGCATATCACAATGATTGTTACTGCTGTATTGTCTGAATTTAACACTTTCTTCAAACAGTACATCATCTTCAGTACAACTGCTCCTTACTGATCCCACATTTCTTGAAGGACTTCATGGTTATGTCATGTCTTACAGTCAGTGCCTCTTCTTGTTTGGACACAGATTTGGTTGTATGTGTGACTTGTTATCCAATGCTACTCACTAAAATTGTATGCAGGTCAGGCCTTCTCATGTACAGTAAGGCCTTATGTTACCATGGTATTTGCTGCTTAATTTCATACAGACCTAGACTCCCTTTAGCTGAGGTTTTGATATTCTCTCCAATGTTCATTTTTGTATCCTGGCTATGATTTAAGTTCTCCAAAGCTGCAAAGATGTGAAACTTGGTTGCTGACGTGGATGGCTGAGGGTGTTTGAGAATAGGGTGCTGAGGAGAATATTTGGGCCTAAGAGGAATGAGGTAACAGGGGAGTGTAGAAAACTACATAATGAGAAGCCAAGTAATCTGTACTCCTCACCAAATATTGTTTGGGTGAGACAGGCGGGGCATGTAGCACCTATTGGGGAGAGAAGAGGTGTGTACAGGTTTTTGGTGGGGAAACCTGAGGGAAAGAGACCATTTGGAAGACCCAGGCGTTGATGGGAGGATAATATTAAGATGGATCTTCAGGAAGACGGGTGTGGTGGCATGGACTGAATCGATATGGCTCAGGAAAGGGATAGGTGGTGGGCACTTGTGAATGTGGTAATGAACCTTTGGGTTCCATAAAATGTGGGGAATTTCTTGATTAGTTTTCAACCAGTTAGTTTCTCAAGGACTCTGCTCCATGGAGCATGTAAGTAAGTAAGTTAAGTAAGTAAGTAAGTAAGTAAGTAAGGAAACAAGTAAGTAAGTAAATAAAGCTGTAAATCTGTTCGAGATGTTAATCTGATACTGTATAATTACTGCCAAACTTTCCTTAACTTTTATGACCACCAGACATCCCCTGGAAGATCTTACTTCGAATATACTCGAGTACCATCTCATATCTGGGGGACTGCGGTGTCACAGTGGTTAAGGTGCTGTGCCACAAATCGGAAGGTCGCTGGTTCGATCCCAGCTGGTGTCAGTGGATTTTTCATTGACATAAAATCCTTCCGATCGCACTGTGGCCCTGAGGTCGTCTCAGCCTCTAACAGAAATGAGTACCAGGAGTATTTCCTGGGGGTAAAGGCGGTCGGTGCGTAAGGCTGACAACCTTCCACCATCCTGTGCCATCACGAAATCTGGGAACCTTAACTTCCTGGAACCCTCTGGGCTCCTCGGGCCTGTAATGGGGCTGATTTTTACCATCTCATATCTAGCAACATGTGATCAATCTGGTTGTGAGTGTTCCCATCAGGGAGGACCAGTTGTACTTATGAATATTTCGGTGTGGGAAAAATCCCGATAAAAGAATTTTCATGTGGTACTTAGGAAATAGATCAAAAACCTGTTCTACTTCCTCAAAAATACTGTTATGTGAATTATCACTTTTCTTCCCTCACATGGTTCATGTGCAATCACATCAGTGATATTACAGCAGCGACCTCTCAGAAGTATATATGACATCCTTTCACTATAACAAACTCTGCGGTCTTTGACTGCTGATGCTCTTCTGTGGTATACAGCAAATCCTGTTCCAAACTGATGATTTTGGTTTCCATTTCATGGAAAAAAATATAATCCCCTGTTCTTCTTACAGTGCCCCCTTTGTCACACCTATCCTCTTGTACACCCTCTAAATCTAATTTATACCTCAAAAATTCCCTGGCTACTGTTGAAGGTGAACCCTACCTGTACAGGCTCCTTTCATTCCATGTACCAAATCTTATGTCCCTTATCCGGTTCTTAGATCATATCAGAGGTTCAGTCCAGGCCTGAGGCAAATGTAGCCATTGTGTATCAAGGCCAATTTTTTACATTCATGAGTTGTTAGCAACTCACCAACCCCGAAGCTGGAGGACCACCACTTGTCAGCTGTCCATAACTGCTTAATATACTCACAGCTACCCTCTGTATTGGAGGCCGTTCCTCCATTTGCAACCTGAAGATGTGCCGTGCCATGGTGACAGGGTCCTGCTTATCATGGGGTCTTGGTCATGTAGGCCCATAAAATCAGTGAGCATGGGCTGGGGATCTAAACTGTCCTTGTTTGTTCCTGTGTGTGCTGTGGTCTTGCTGCTGGTAGGTTTGATGGAATTGCCCTTCAAAGTGATTTGCTGCTGTTCTAGTGCTGAGAATGCAGTGTCTTTCATATGCTGCTGGCGCTGGACTGCTTGCTGCCCGATTATTATGTTAATGGTGCTCTTAACAGCTTTGTGAGGAGACGGATTGTTGCTGTCTGTTGAGACGGTAGTCATAGTTTCGAAGCCTGGAATGTGCCACTAGTAATTCAGCGCCACAGCTCATGTTGGCAGTGGTGAATCTCCCACAATTCATATCTGTGACACTATACACATTCTTTGCTTGTGTCCTTAAGTTTTGTTGCCATAGGATATCAATTCAGGGCACTTCTTCACCTGCATCTTGGCTGGCAGTGGAGAGGTTTTCGAAAATGCAAACCTGGAATACTGTGGACATGTCCTTTGTGGTATGTTACAAGTTTTGTTGTTATAGGACAATAATTACAGGCACTTCCCATCTTCATGTGAAGGGATTTTCATGATAATTTATGTTTGGGATACTACACACATTCGTTGCAGAAGTTATAAGCTTGATTTTGATAGGACAAAAATTAATTACTCATATCAATCCATATATGTTAATTGTTTTGTCTTTATGTTTTCCGAATTACTTTACATTGCAGGTAAAACTGGGCATCATTGGTGTTTGTGTTGAAGGGATGAAATATATTTGTTTAATTCCACAGGGACCATGCAGAATAAGTCATCACACTTCCACTGTTTGAAGTGTGAATTTGTGTGCTCTGATACGAACAAGGTGGTAGCTCATCGACGCCAACATCAGAAACTAGATTCCATTATGGCTGCAGGGTTTGAGAAGTTTACACCATTTCAACCATGCAACATGGAGTCTTGTGCACATGCTGGTAAGCAGACTCATTACCACTGTTTGAGCTGTCAGTACGCAGTACTTGGACTATCTCAAATGTCTGCACACAAGTTGCGACACATGGAATGACACATACCAATTTTTGCATTATCTCAGGTATAACAGACACAGTGTTCAGTGTCAGTACACTGCAGTACACTGAAATATTTAAGGCTGACCTTCGTAAACCGCTGTTGGTGTTGTGTACTATTTTGCCTATGCACAAGATACGTACAGTGGCGTTGTATAAAACAGAAACAATTCCATTTCAGTCTTTATCCATGTAAGATTATCACGTGACGCGAATACTGTGTATTTTAAGTTAACGTTACATTGAGTGTGTTCCATTCAGAACAGTTGTGTGTGTTTGCTGAAATACTTGTGTATCAAAGAATATAGACATTTCTTAGATATGTCTGTGGAAGGAGAAGTCTCTGCAGATGGTTGCAGAGGTAACAATACGAACAAACATGTGTTTCATAAAATATTTTATTTGCATTTGTGTAAGCACACAGGCACAACAATGTAATGTATATTGAATGACGAGCTGCTTTTTAGAGTAATGTTTTAAAGTGAACATCTGTGATATAATCACACAAGGACAGCATGAGCATACTGTTTTGTTACCTGCTGTACCACCTGTCACATTCATATTTTGATACCATTCTGCATACAGATGTGTATGTTGATATGGTGTGAGAACCGCAATAGCTATTTCTTAGATGTACCACAGGCTTGAGGTAAAATCAAGTGATGTATCCAACAGTGTATGTCACATAGTCATTGTAAATAGAAGTAGTTAAGTGCTGGTGGTAATGGTAGAGTAAGGAGATACAGACTGGCTGGCAACTGATATGTGGAAGTACTGAGATTTTGTGCAGAAGAGGACTTGGGCAGCAGTTCGTACGCCACGTAAGTGAATTTAAAATTGAATATGATGAGCTGATTGAAAATTGGATATTACTGCCCTGTTGACTGCTGTTTAAACTTCCCGAGTGCTGGAAAATTCATGCAAATCTGTTGCTTCAAAAATGGAAATCCAGGGATTTTGATGCAGACTAAATTTACAGCTGACCATATGTCAGGATATTGATGAACAATGTTCATTTGGAACATATAGTGTATATTGACAGAGAATATTGATTCTGTTCCCAATATTGGCTTGCATGGTTCAGTATTGTCACATGTACGCTGTGCAGCATAAGCACATGTATAATGCCATACACAAAGATATACCATATCTTAAATGGACATTGTGTGACTGACAGTTAATTAGCTCATATTGTCAGTTCTGTGACTCAAATTTAAAACAAACTTTTTTCCTTTCACAAAAATTAAAATACCAGTTTGCTTCCATAAGGGATTGGCATGAGCTACAATACACTCAAGCAGATATAATATATTTTCATTGTTTTCATTCGTAGAATGATTAGTAAATGTTATGTATTATGAAACTGCAAAAACATGAACTTGTTCGGAAAGTTAAGTAGGAGTGATGATTGAGCTGTTCTTAAAAGGAAGAAACCGTAGAAGAGCAAATTGTAACACAAGCAGCTAAAGTAGAAGTGATCCACTTCTGTGCATTGGGAATAAATAACTTCCTCAACGCTTCCGCACCTCATCAGTAATGAAAGGATGGAGGATGAATGAATCAGATAGGTAAAGTTTATACAATTTCCCAGTCAGTAATCCATAGTGTTGAAACAGTCTGGGTTACAATATTAAATAGTGTGATATATTTTAAAAACAGTAAATGAGAAAGAAATGAACGAGCTGCATTGCTCGATAAATGTTAAAAATAGTTGGCAAAATATTCAGTAGGGATCAGAAACAGAAGTAATCTGTTTTCAAAGACATAAGAGCAAGTTCTCTTTAATTTTTGTAGTATTATTAGTAAATATTACACAAAATAATGATATATGCCTTAAAGTTAGGATTAGCTGAAGTATTTTGTGTTTATATATACGAACAATAAGAATAATAATATTAATTGTGCCTTTAGGAGGAACGATTCAGTGCATTTGTGACACCAGGAGACCATATCTAGTTGGATAGAATTTTGAGTAGTAGCTGTTGTGCCTTAAAATATGGAATATTGATCTTTATCCCCCCCTACCCTACCCTCTTCCAGTGTAGAGCTTTTGTTGAGGAATGCAACATTTTCGACCTGACATGTGAGATATTTTTAAAAGTAATCACGTTAAGATGTGTGACATCTGTACTTCTTCACAATTATGTTAGCCATTCATATTAATTTGCTTTTTCCTTTGCTCATTAGTAATGAGGTGTGACTTTATAACTGGATACCGCAGAATGCATTAGTTATTGACATATGATAAGACACGAAGTGTGTGGGGTCAAAATTTCATTTTTAACAAATTACAGTGTGACTGGAAAATAAAAAAAAAAATGCTGGCCAACCTTCCAAAAAAATAAAAATAAAAAAAGTAGGCGAGTATAAATTATGTAGCATTTAAAATTTCTAAGAGTAAATTTTATAGTGCAAAATGTTTCATAGCGTATTTCATTCTAAATTGTCATAGTAATGATATTTTAAAATACAAACTGTTGTTATTCTAAACAGAGAAAATTGTTGATTCACAAATTTTAGTGCCTTAAAGTTTTTATCAGTGAGGAATACTAACATAATTTTCTAGTATTATATTTCTAGAGGAAAAAATTAAAACTTTTTTAACATTTATTTGTATTTGGGTATACTTTGGCACACTTTTGTGTGGTATTTTAAGAGGTAGTATTCTTTTCTACATAGTATATTTTTGGCAGCCAGCATTACTAACTGTATTAGTCAGTGCTTATTTCAGAGACGTGATTTAATACATTAGTTAACATCGTATTATTTTCCTATTGTAAGGATGTGTGTTCTCTGAATTTATGAGTAGAATGCACATTGTTATGGACTATGGAAGACAAAATATGGTATCCATTTGTTAGTTATCCTATACTTTTGAAATGTAAATGCATTCCAAGTCATATATTTTGTGTAACTGATTTCAGTATATAAAAATAAGGTTGCCTAGTATTTGTAAATGATTTTGAAAATGGAGTGAGCAAGCTTTTTCGAAATGTGCCATATTATAAAAATGCAACACAAATGTGGAGAATAAACATACCAATTCTCACTGCATACAACAACATGAATAAACCTAGTCTGCACTGTGTATTGTATTATACATATACAAGTACGTGATCACCATTAACAGAAGATGAGAGGAGACAAAGGTGACATATTGTTGTTATAAGTGTAAAAAAAAAAAAATTGTGTCGATTTGTACAAAGATTCATTAAGTTTCCTTTTTCAAGCCCTGAAAGGGATGGAAGAATAGTTTTGTCCCTGTTATTGAATTTTGCTTTCCAAGGCTCTTTTCCTATAATTTTTTAAAAATGTACATTTGCTTACAAAGCAAATTTTTTTTTATTGTCAAGGATCATTATATTTAAGCTTTTTATTTAATCACACATATGGTGCAAGTTTAAGGAAAGTAACTTGAGAAGCAACATATCAAGTACTACACACAAACATAGTTACAAAAGGACTATGATGAGGAACAATTCCATTCATCTTCTCAGAAATTCTATTCTTTTGGAAGCTACAGTTTGGGGCCAATTATTGAAGAGGTTGATGATTCAGCATGCAGTTAGGTTAGTCTGGACTGTTACCTTCTTTTGGGAGCCCTGTTACTGATGCTGATGAGAAATGTGAGGTTTTAGTTCTTCAGCTTAAAATATAACTTCCAGATGACACTGTTGTATCTAATGCCTTCAAAATTACGGCCGAGTTCCTCTTGTATCCTGTATCTGAAAGCTTATTGTGCAGCACTTGTTTAGTTCATGTAGCTGTGATTTCTTACAAGTAAAACTATGAGTATTTTATTTATATCTGCCAATTTAGAATGGATGAATCTTTTACATGTAATTCGTATTAAGCTAAGAAGAATTCTCAAATACAAATTGCAGAAGATCTAGAACACTTACAGTATAATAATTGACTTTAACATGCATGTAAATGTACTTTACTTTTTCAAATGTAATGTGGTTAAATTAGTAGAATGTGAATTCTTTGTGGGAAGTTACATTGTGCTTATTCTACCAATTAAAAAAAGTAAAGGGTATGATTATTGTTGCCTTGAAATACAGGAAATAAGCAAGATTGGATGTGAACCTCTGACATAAAACTTTTCCTCCCGAGTCCGGTAACAAATTTTGCACTGCACTGTTGTTACCTGCTGCAGGTGTGCCACATTAAGAAGAAGAAAAATACTTCTTGTAGACTGTGTATAAAGTTATCCAGGTTACTGGATATATAATTTAACAAGAAATATATATATATAAATAAATTCCAAAGAGGTTCCTTATCATTATTTTTGTAGTATTTATGCTACTGGGGTACCAATATATATGGATGCACTATTTAGGCCCCTTATAATGACCATGTCAAATATATCAAAATGTTGTATTTATCCCATGAATTGGGATTTCTTATGGCGTGATTCTTTTTCAGGCACCTAGAATACCTTGATCTGTATGGTCAGTAGGCTGTACAGAAGTATTCCAGTGGGAATCCACCATACTTTGAGAGCACATTCCGTGACCTAAGGAATGTTTTCCCAAAGTATGGCAGATTCCCCCTGAAAAACTTTGTATACAGGAAGATGGGTAAAATCATGGATCAGCTCCTTCCTGAAGCAGAGAGTTCTCTCTCTACCCAGCATCCACAATAGTGCTGGATCTAAGCCTCTTTTCTGCTGGGTATAGGGGTTCGTCCCTTCTGGTGAAGCAGATGGGGCATGTAGTTGATCATTGACCTTAATCTAGTTTTGAGGTTATGAATACTTGGAACAGTAGCATTGACCTTTACCATTACTATCCTATACGTGTTCAGGTATGATGTTTAATTAAACGCAGGTACAAGTACCTATCACACTTTCTTGGTATCCCTCAAGGCAGACCAGAGAGATCACAGTTATAACAAGTCAAAGGTTGTTAACCTGCACACAAAGAGAATTCCAGTACCTGCAAAATATTACAGACTGATTATTCCACACCACGTTCAACTGTCCGCAACTACAGAGAACCCCACAACATATACTGAAAATCCCCACTCTCATGGAGAAGTCCACACCACATGTGGAAAACTCCATAACTGCGGAAAATTCAACAACATGCATAGACAGCTCTGCCATTGCAATAGCATTGCAAACATCCACAATAATTCATAGAGCAATTATACTAAAAGGTATGGAGGGAGTTCAGTTTTGGTACATACCACTTCAGTATAAACCCTCTTTTACATGAAGCTCAAACTGAACTTTGATTCTCCCCAAGTACAAACAATGTTACATGTTATGGAATGTACAGAGTGCAGAAAAATTCCATGCCCAAACTTTTTTTGAGGTTCAGATGTTTGGCCATCAATCTCGATACGCAACAGAGATTGATGTGTGTACCTAAAAATGCCAGATTGCTGCTACCTCAATGAAACGGGCAATAAGATCCTCTTTAGAATCAACTGGCGACATGTAACTCAAGGCTTTAATGTGGCCCCATTGGAAGAAATCCACTGATGTGAGATCCAGTGACCAGGGAGGTGACGTGCAAAGTGAGCCACAGCCCCATCATGCTGGAACCACGTTTCACCTGAGTGCCAATGGGATATCCTCCAGCATTTCTGGTAGCTTTTCCTCCAGAAACACCCAGTCAATCTGTGCACTGAACTGTCAGGGTAACAAGTAAAGCCCAATCAGTCATGCACAATGCCTGCCCAAACATTGACTGCAAAAGTGTTTTTGGTGGCAGTGAACAGATGCAGCTTGAGGGTTTGCTTCTACCCAAACATGGCTGTTTTGACTGTTGAAAATCACCTTCCACTTGAAGCAAGCCTCATTCATAAACAACAACACTGCAGGAAATGCACTTCTCTGTACTCTGGTGTACAAACCAATGCACAAATTGGTCTCAACCAAGGTAATCATTGGGGCCTAGAGCCTGCACCTTCTGCCAATAGAAGGTACAGCATTCCAAAAGACCGACAATGACTGCGTGACCAATTGCGCAGATGCTTGCAGAGGGGATGTTCTCAAAACACTGCAAAATGTCCGTATCAAATTGCAGTGTGTAAACTGATCATCCTTGCCCTGTGCTGTGCCTGTTCACTCCAAATGTACGATTTTCCCATAGGCGATGATCCACAGAAGCAACATACGATAATCTGGACACACCATTTGGAAAATGCTCCTGATAAACCCTCTGCACTTCCCTGCTCTTGCCATATACTATACCACCAACTTTCCAACAATACTTTTTTTTCTCTGCTAGTCATCCATACTGCCACATTCTTCCAGTCTTACGGGACCTACACATTATTCTGAAGTGACACAAATGAATCCCTATACTTAAGTGGGATTTGGAGTTTCATGGTGGTAAACAGGTAAGACTAGTGGCTTTTACTTTCCTGGTACCAGCTGACAAGTGACAAGAACTAGGAGGATCCTGCTGCCCTGTGATTGTTGCTATGTACATTATGAGTGGTAAAGGAGTTAATGGAGAACAGGACCTATCACGTGGCCTTAGCATAAAGCAGTACAAATTTTGATATGTCAATATATGTTCTATCACTTATTAGAAATGCGTCGAATTCAGCGGAGTTCATTGATGTCCAATATAATGCTCATTTTACTATGCAACTGTAACATATCATTCCACATTAAAAATCGGTGTTCGAAGCAATAAAGTGCCTTACGGTCACAGGTTATGTTTGGATGCTGTATTCCACGAAATTCAAGGTCGACCTTATGTCCCATTATTTAATAGGGTTGCCAAATTTAATAAACATGAATAGGGACACATCATAGCATTTCATATATCATATATGCCACAAACAACCTTCAAAATAAATAGTACATGTCGGCTTTTGGTTTATACTGATGGCAATAAGGTGGGTGGAAGAGTATATACTATAAAGGAAAACAGAATCTTTAGTACCTGCTGGTAAGGAGGAGTTTGGACTAGAAGTAAATGCTGATAAAACTGAGTACATGGTCATACCTCCAGATCAGAATGCAGGATGAAGTCAATAAAAAGACTCAGGTTGAAAGGATGCAAGAATTCAAATATTTGTGATAAACCTGAGCAAATAAAAATTATACTCAGGAAGAAATTTAGAGCAGGTTGAAGTCAGGGAATGCTTGCTATCATTCGGCGCAGAATGTATTGTCTTCCAGTTTGCTATTGAAAAGTATAAAGATTAAGATATGCAGAACTATAATTTTGCCTGTTTTGTGTGGGTGTGGGTGTGAAACTGTTGTGTACATTGAGGGAGGAACATAGGCTAAAAGTGTTTGAGAATAGGGTGTTGAGAATATTGGGCATAAGAGGGACGAGGTAAGAGGGGAGTAGAGAAAACTACATCATGAGGAGCTTAATCTGTATTCATCACTCAATATTGTTTGGGTGATAAAATCGAGAAGAATGAGGTGGATGGAACATGTAGCACGTGTGAGAAAAGAAGAGTTGTATAACTGGGTTTTGGTAGGGAAACCTGAGAGAGACTACCTGGAAGACCCATGTGTAGATGGGAGGATAGTATTAAGATGGATCTTCAGAAAGCGGGATGTGGGGACATGGGATGGATTGATTTAGCTCAAAATTGGAATAGGTGGTGGGCACTTGTGAATGAACCTTTGGGTTCCATCAAATGCGGGAAGTTTCTTGACTGGCTAAGAACAGGCTAGCTTCTCAAGATGGACTCTATTCCAAGGAGGAAGTGTGTGTATGTATGAGGAGTAAAAGCACAGCCATACACTTGTACACATGCATGTGTATGTGCGTGTGCGAGTGTATGGCCTTCTCTTGTAATTTACCCGTCAGTATCATTCTGTTTTATCGTTACGAAAATTGCTTAGTGCTTATGCCATTTTGGGCGCAGCTCTTTTAAAATTCCCCGCCGCCTGTTACACGGTAGTGCAGCATGGATAAGAGCAAGTAGTTGTAGATGATGATCTGAATGATTGATTTCCAAGGGAATTGGGCATTCCATGGAATTGGGGACCCAAATATGTGTAATCTGTGATCAATATAAAAACATGGCGGAACAAGGCAAGTAAATAGTGTGTTCACCTTCTACCTCAAAAAGTTTTCTGTCTTGCAAGCAAAGTGCGTTGTGTCAATCGTGTGAAATATCGAGTTCTGAATTGCAAAAGTTTCGACAGGATATATTATCCTATGAAAAAGTCATCCAAGTGTTACGTGAAGAACTAATTCATATTGCTCAGGGTGCTCGGCAAGTTGAAAGTATTCAGAGTGATTTACCAAAAAATCATCCTAGAAACTACAAATCAAGGGATGGGTGGCAACAGGTATCCCGCTCATCAGGGTTAACCAAACCTGTGAAGGTATTATCAACACAATTTACTCTGAATACTTTTAATAAATTTGACTCTCTTTCTAACCTCAAAGACGATTACGAACCTTCAATTTGCTCACTTCAAACTAGAGTCAGGAAAGCTCAACTGAAAAATACAAGAGTAGCAAAACATAAGGTACTAATTCTTGGGGACAGTCATGCACGTAGTGTTGCACCCCGATTACAATACAATTTTGGAAAAGACTATACAGCATCTAGCTACGTTAAACCGGGTGCCCAAATGAAGGACATTACAATTACCGCCTATGAAGAAAGGAAGAAAATGAATAGTGATGATGTGTTGGTCCTGTGGGGTGGATCAAATGACATTAGTAAAAAGAGTATGAGGAATACTATGACAGAAGTCTTTGAACTAGTGAAAGATAGTAAAGAAACGAATATTGTGCTGATAAGTGCACCTCATAGACATGATTTGATCCCCGATTCATGTGTAAACAAGGAAGTGTGTAAATATAATAGGTTCATGAAGAAGTTAGTGAAGCTGTATACTAACGTAAAATATCTTGAGACAGATCTAGAAAGGTCACATTTTACTAAACATGGATTCCACCTGAATTCAAAGGGCAAAGACTTTCTAGTGCAGCAATTAGCTATACAGATGGATCTAATTCTTAATAAACCTAAATCACCCCCAATTTCCACTTATTGGGAGATTCCAAACTCGGTATCCACTACCGATACTTCTTATGATCCAATCAAGGATAGTAATTTTTTACAACAAAGAAGGAAATGCCCTCGGCAAAAACACTCGGATTTTTTATGGACTTAACTTGTAACTCCCCTAATTTATTGAACCAATCCACATCTAATAGTAACTTTTTTTACAATTTTTCATCAAAACATTAGAAGCTTAAGGGATAAACATCAGGAATTGTTGAGCCATCTCTTTCCAAACTTCCCTCTTGTCCTATGTATTACAGAGCATCACTTGAAGGTTTTTGAACTTCAGAATATATGTATAGATCACTATACTCTTGGTGCACATTTCTGTAGGACAACTTATGCTAAAGGTGGTGTTGTAATTTATACACTCAATACTGTACGTTCGACTTCTATTAACTTAAGTAAATATTGTATAGAAAAGGATATTGAGATCTGTGCTGTGAAGATAGAGGTTCATACATCAGTGTTATGTATATTAACTGTGTACAGATCTCCCTCAGGTAACTTTAATCACTTCCTAGAAATTATAGATGCTGCTCTGCAATTGGTATATTCCCCATCTCTAGGAATCATTATCTGTGGGGATATAAATATTAATTACTTTCATAATAAAAATTATAATAATTCTTATACTTCTATCACATTAGATAACACTCCTGTTACTAAAACAAATCAAATAAAATTTTTGGGGTTAACCA
>Ga0123355_10007093_pt1 | contig 16709 bp, 11 predicted proteins | sample TergutEmb28metaG_3_FD_89872 | JGI IMG/M metagenome (GOLD analysis project Ga0123355, IMG submission 89872) | Embiratermes neotenicus P1 segment gut microbial communities from Petit-Saut dam, French Guiana - Emb289 P1 | ecosystem: Host-associated > Arthropoda: Insects > Digestive system > Gut ...
GAAAAAATTCACGCATGCGCACTAAGGTTCAAGGTCGGCTCATGCAAGCGCGCTAGATTATAATCCATCAGGTGTTCGCATAAAAAAAATACGGTCGGATACTTTTCTAACAGACCTCGTATATCTTCTCTGCCACATTTCTCTAATTACAGCCCATGTAAGTCAGCTCTGCACACACTATAGCCTGTCTGAGACTCAGGTTATTAAGGTCCACAATTCTAGTTAGTATAATAAGACCATGTGTACTCATTGGTAAGAAGAACCAACCCATGACTCTTACATACACAAAAAACTATTGCTCTCAGCACTTTTGCAATGCAGCTACATGTTCTGAAATCCAGCTGCATCTACAACTTTCTGTTATGGTCTGTGTACTGCAGTATTTCTTATTCATCAGCTAAAGTCATTCTGCTGCCAGCTACATAGCTTAAAATTCAGCTACATTGACCTATGTATGGCAACAATGTGAAGCATAAAAACTCAACTAACAGTACATGTAGGATGTTTAGAATGTGTGTGCACTGCTCTCTCATGGTAAAATATGTTGTATGCACTCCAACAGCATACAACGTTACCTGCTTTACACCTCCTATGAATAACACTGAAGTTAAATTCATAGGCATTTTTGGACAATGAACAACTGAAAAAAGTCTGGCTTACATTTGAATACAGTATGTATTTTATCACAACTGGAAAACTTGTAGGTATACTGTCATCCCATAGATCCTTCCATCTTTCATCTCAACAAACAATGCAGCTATAGATGAACTCTTATGATGTAACAGAAATATAATCTCTGAAACTCTTGCATCTGTGCTACAAGTGTACAAACATCACATTTCAGCTGCCACACCAACACACATGACACAACTCCTGAAACAACCCAGTCTCGACTGACAGAACGAGAGAAAAAGCAAGCAGTTCTGCCAATAGCTGTGTTCGGCACCGATTTGGTGAGTACGATGTGTATTGTTTGATTTACTTTATGCCAAATGGAGATGTGCCACAGAACTGCTTCACTGGTCTAAACCTCTTGCAGTCAATGTAACACTCCTTCTCAGGGTAAACTTTAACGTCCCCCTTGAGACTTCATGTATCCCTTTGTACCCCTTTTCAATGAGTGGTGTCTCAATTTTGGTCCCAGATAGTACAAGTATGTTACAGTGCAACAACACACAGGCATTTTTCCACTCCAAACAAACTTCTCTTACCGCATCCACAGTAAAAACTCATATGTATACAATAGAATGTTGCCAGGATGTTCAATTTACGCTCCTTCCTGTTTTTGCAGATGCATGAAATACATTTCACACATACCCCTACAAGGCCTAAGGTATCTCCATTCACTCCATTTTCAGACACACTGATCTGGCCACTGTAAGACGGTAACTTCAGGTACCTCCATTCAACCCCTTTTCAGACACACTGATATGGCCACTGTCAGCCTGTAACTCAATAAAAGCACCTTAAAAATATACAACAGAATCTGTATCCATTAAACTGCAAATTTTTTTCAATGTTCCTTCTTAATGGCAAGAAATCATATTTCACAAGCATACAAAACAAACAGGCAGCATATGCTTCTTAATCTTTGGAATAGCGGGCAGTATTACTACCAATAAGTATGGTACACAAAACTGCTTCCAGGTAGAGAAGTTCTATTCAAAGCAGTATTCAGACAAGGAGGAAGGTCTCCGCTTGCTCAAAGAAGAGCTACGTGCTTTAGTATCAGGGGACAGCAATTTGGATCAACAGCACAACTCGCCCAACAAGATTGCTCGTGCTTCCATCTTCCTGCTGCACAGAGCACTCAGGGACAAAGTGTATGCAGTCTACAGCCTCGCAGCTGAAGCCATTAGGCTCTTCTTTGCCGAGTTTGTGCCAGCCAGGTACAGTCACGTCAAACACTTGCAGGCTCTAACAAAATACATCTCAAAAGATGCTTTTAGATTAAAGTCTTCTGGGATGTTACTCTGACTTGTGACATTTTGACACGACCACAGTCCTTTCAAAATGTCAGGAACTACTCAGTGTCGCATCTCAGAAGACTTGAATCCCCATAAAACTCCCATCCCAGGACGAACAGACTCAGGAGACATGATGATGTCCTTTTGACAGGGTGACCCCTGCAGAAGTAGCCCGCAGCGTGGACCGTCTACTTCCAGAACTTCTGTCCAAGTCAGGAGACCCAACACCCAGGATACATAACATGGCTGTCCACACAATTCTCAGTATGGCTGACTGTCGGGAAGTCAGGTAAAAATAACAATTTATATTTTGTACATAAATAATGTGAAAATATAAAAAACACACCCACAAGTGTAATTGTAATGCAACAGATACGTTACAGCATGTGTGGCAATGCTACCACAAATGCGGCAACAAAGTTGCTGGTTAAACTACAGCAGCAGTTAATGGCTAACAATATCATAAAGGGGGGTGTAAAACAGCTTCCCATATATCATCATTATGTCATCAGAATGAGCCCCCTGGTACTGTGGCCTGTCACGTCTGCCATGCAGTGAGTTGAAACACAGTCCTTTGGCACCAAGACCTCAAATGAGCCTAATGTACCAGTCCCTGATGACAGGTTGTCATGAAGCACTAGTGAAATGATAACTGGCAGAACTAATTCTGTTTCATTCCTGAAGACACGCTATATAACAGCATAATTTTGTTACAGAGACCTCCACATAATTCCAGTGCACCTCAGTCGCCCACTAACTAGTAGCACCCACCCCAGGCTAGCTCTGAGTCGGCTCGAAATGGTCGAACAACTTGTTCTCAGCCATGGCATCTCAACCGACAAGCAGAGGTAAGAACACATGCACAGGACCTGATTCTGCTGAACAAGCAAGATGACCATCTCTACCTCTGTAAATGTAAGTCTGGTCTGTTGGTTGGTCACTTAGTTGATCACACATGTGCCACAAGAGTGTGGCAGATGGTACTGTGCCTGTTACTGACCCAGCAGCATCAAGGACTTTGTCAGTACTACAGTGGTTAGAAGTCTGTAACAAAATTAAAACTCACAACCAACATGCAGATTCATTTACAAGGTGATGTCTGTTGGGCCATTTGTACAAAATTTACTGATTCTTGGTAAAGCAAAACTACCAGTTAACCTATTCAATTGCCTTATCAAACCTCAAAACACACTCTGTTGTATTGTAACAAGAATGTAGGAATTAAAAAACATGAGTTTTCCCAAACATACAGCATCATTCCATGGACCACAGCGGGCTTTGTGAGTGGGCCATTCTTGCACCCAGAAACTCAGATAACAATAACTTCAGTCTTAAGAATCAGCAGTTGCTACCAGGAAATGACAAATACAGGTCAGTGGGTAAAGTTGAAGATATGGAGAAAGGGTATGTCAGCTAGTACAATATACACATTAAGTGCGATGACAAGAGAAGCAAACATGCTGCTGAAATGCTAATCAGAAGTGATGACAAAAAGATCAACAGTTTCTGCAATTTAAAGTGATGTAAAGTGCAACATACTGGACAACAGCATGCCAACAGATTTATTCATGATGACCAGATTATCAGTTCTTTGCTGCGATAATGCTTATATTCCCTATCAGCATCACAATATACTGTGGCTAGATCTTTCTGTAAAGAAGAAATGTAGGGATGTAATTAAAATAAACTAAGAATGAACACCTGAAATCACATCCAAAATCTCCACCACAATACTTGAACATTCCTTGACCAACTGCAGTTGCCATACACATAGGCAAGAGTGTAGACTGAGCTTCATAGTATCTTTGGGTGCTGTATATTACAAATAGCAGTAGGAAACAGGAGAGTTACATCTTGGGCACTTACGCAAAGTTATGATAGGTGACCATTAATGAGGTTCATAATGTCTGTATTACCACGATGCAAACCTACAAATGCACACAATGTCGGATTTTCGAAATATTTTATGTTGGGGATGTACAATGAAATCTGTCGAGATAAATCATGTTGGTTAAATCAGGAGTGCACAAACCCTGGGTGCCAGGTCACCATGGCAACTAAATTTTGAATGGTGACACCTAATATTTGGGAGTCCTCACTATAAAACTCACTTCACTTCACCTTTCTGATGCCTAGAATTTTGAATGGATCCTGAACTTTTGAAATATTTGTGTCCTTGGGCTAAACAGGCACTTCACACGAAGACATACAGAAATTTATGGTAATATTTTGCTGAATTCTTCTTGGGTTAAGAAAAGTTTCAGATGAAAGGTGTATGAGAACACACATTTCATGTCATATGCATTTTTCCCTAAAAACTGTGCCATTTAAAAGATAATTCCATAAAATATAGCAGAACTACACAGGCTGTAGACAATCTAACATAACATGGCAGAACTACACAGGCTGTAGATGATCTAATCTAATACAGCAGACCTAAACAGGCTGTACATAATCTAACATAATATGACAGAAGTACACATAATGTAGACAGACAGTACTTTAACACTAGCAATACTGTGTGCAGTATCAACGTATGCCCAGTTACCACGCTATAATTCACTATTTGCTGAAGTAACATACATAGTATGAACAGCATTGCACTAGTGCACATCACAGCACTTGGCGCCAACTGGTGTCATGTCACTAAAAATCTGGAGTGTACTTTTCTACTTGAATAACCAAGAGACAGCACTTGATTCACACATATGTGACCAATCGGTGACCACTAGAATGATGACCAATCATGGCCATGGTCAGATACAGCATAGCACAGTCACTGCATGGTCCTAACATGTCTACTGAGACATGGTCAACAGACAGTCTGTGGACAATGTATGTTGTGTTGTTCAAAACAATTCAGCTTGTGGACTGCCACAGAAAGGACACAGCTGGTGCATATCCCTGTATATGTGAACTTGGAGTCTATTAATGGTATGAAGGAAACATGAAGTGGCACGAAACACTTCCACTTTTTCCAGCTAACCACAGCATAATACAGCAGTCCTGTATATGAATTAGCTTTAGGATGCTCTTGTTCCAGTGGTCTGACATGCCGTGTGTTGTCAGAATTTGGGTCATCAGGGTTGCATCACCCAGCAGAGGCAGTACGCAAAGTGGCGGAACGAATTCTCACACTGGTTTATAAGGTCAATCCACGACTGGTTCGCAAACAACTGCCACCTGATGATGATATTACAAGGCGTAATTTGCTCTACCGCCAGCTCTTCCATGAATTTGACCGGATAGATATACAGGTATGGGTGATTTCAGGCTTCTGCCAAAAACTAGATGAGAAATCACTCTTATGGGTTATGATGCAGTGAGAAGTGGCAATTTCTTACCGATGTTCTGGGACAACCTACTAGTCCCACCACCAACAGTTGTCCCGAAACATCGGCAAGAAATTACCACTTCTCACTGCATAATAAGCCAAAAGAGCACAGTTCTCAGACATTCAGGTAATTTACTTGTATGTATTGTGCTTTTTAAAACAGATACATATTGTTCCATATAAATCTTCAATCAGTACTATCCATCCACACTCAAAATGACAAAATTAACAGCTTGTAAACCTATTCTGACCTTAATAATCTGTAATGCCCAAGTCAGATGACATAAGCCCTTGAATGTTAATTTATGTTGGCTCCAGGCTCAGAAGATTAACTTGTTATGGGCTGTGATGCTGTCACCAGGCACGCTGCATAATGTTCCTTCAGCATGTCAGTAAGTTACCAGTTGACCCACCACACCATTCCAGAACATCTGAATCTTCGGCACAACCACTATGAGAATCTAAATTTTGATAGGGAAAGATCTGTGTGTGTGTGTGTGTGTGTGCGTGTGCATGTGTTGGAACAGTCCTTCAACAAAATGCAGCACCAAAAGTTTTGCTATAGCCATTGACAGTGAGGAATCAACATTTGACACAAACATTATGACTTGCTAGCAAACAATAATGACAGTTCAGTGGTGGGGATTTTTTATAAGGTCACAGAATGCATTTGGGGAGGTCACAGTTTCACATTGCATATAGGGGATGTAAAACTATCCACTTACTGCCTCATACATATGCCTATAAGTAATAAAACACTGGTACAGGATATCCAAAGTTCGGTCACATTCTTGGCAACAGTCCACACTACAAGTCTATCATTTATACACCTCCTTCAGAGGTTAAGCAGTTTCAAAATGAAGCTGATAACTTGGAAGTACTTTTCAGCAGTATTATAGGCATCTTAAGGTCTATATATGAGTTGGGGTTTATATAGCAGTGAATATGAAGAATGGCCTTCTGGGATATGGCACCACGTGCTTCAGTATGTAAAGGTACAGTTGCCCCTCTCCATGCCATATAGGCATATGGGAGACAGTTCAGATAGAGCTGCACTCATTATTGGCCATGGCACTAGGAGGACCCGAGTGGTCAGCTTCATGCTATGAATGCTTTGCTGCCAGGAAAGAGCCCCTGGTATCTATAAAATAAGAGGCTGGGTGGGTCCCAGTGCCAGTTTGGATGTTTTTGAGAAGAGAATGATGTTTGCCCTGCTGGGAGTTAAATAATGATTCCTTGCTTTTCCCACCTGTAGACTAATCATAATACCGAGTGAGTTATACTGGCTGTTGCTTTGGTATCGTGTAGTAGACTGCTACCATTAATGTATCTCTGATGACTACCAGGTAGCAATACCTTGTAGCAGACTGCTACCATTAATGTATCTCTGATAAGTACCTATCACACAACAAATTACATCCCAGAACACTTCCAACTTCCGCTTCAACTGATTTTGGTTTCTTACATAGCGGAAGAAGGAAATCCTGGAACAAAACAAACATGCTATGGTCACTGCAGAAACGGGCACTGGTAGTGGTGGAGGTTCAGGGGGACAGGGCAGCAGCTCCAGTTCGACTAGTGTCATTACATCCCCCAGTGACACGTCACAGCAGGATGCTACAGATGACAAGTGAGTACTGAAAACAGTGACTGCAGCAACAGGAGCGGAAGGTGGGGCAATAGTTTCTGACCTCCATAAGCTTATTAATGCTGTATGGAATATGAAGGAATTGCCTCAACCCTGGAAGCAGTCAGTCAGTGTACCCATATATCAGAAGGGTGATAATACAGATTGTGGTAATTATTGAGGTGTAATAACTGTGATAAACTACTAAATTTCATCCAACATCCCTCTGTCAACATTAACTTCATATGCATATGAAATTACTGGAATCATCAGGATGAACTTTGAAGTGATAGATCAAATGGGTAGACTTCCTGCATGTGGCAAGTATTTGAGATAAAAATGGTAATACTGTGGGGTGTACAACAGTTCATATTTCAATACACCGTATGTCTCATTCAGTCTGGTGTCCCCAACAGACTAGTTAGGTAACAAAATGTGTTAAAATTTAACTTGCAGTAAAGTCGGGATAGGCAAACATTTGTCTGATAGATTTCTTAATTAGAATGGCCTGCAAAAAGCAGATGCTTTATCACCACTGATTTTTAATGTTACTTTAGGATATGCCATTAGAGAAGGTCAAAGTCAATCAGGAGGGACTGAAATTGAGTGATGCACATCAGAATGTGGTCTGTGCTGATTATGTTGACTGCATGAAAACATCAATACTACAAAGAAAAGCACAGACATTTCACTGATCACATGCAGGATATTGGTCTACAAGAAAACAATAAGAAAATGAAGTACACCTCATATATGGTAAACACAATGCAAGACACAATCATGATGTAAAGATAGCTAACAAAACCTTTCAAAATGTGGCAAAGTTCAAATAACTGGGAATGACTAGTAAATCAAAATTGCATGCATAAAGAAATTAAGAGCAGGGTGAATTCAGGGAATGCTGCTACCATTCAATGCATACAGTCTTCCAGTTTGCTGTATAAATAAATACAGATTAATACACACAGACCCTCTACACCTAGCAGTACAAGAGGTTCGGCAAATGAAGTGAAGTAAAATATAGAGAACTACGATTTTGCCTGTTGTTTTGAACGCATGTGGAAGGTGGTCTCTCACATTAAAGAAGAAAATTGTCTGAAAGTGTTCAGGAACAGGGTGCTGAGGAAGTGTGTGGGACTAAGAGGGAGGAAGTACAGGAGACTGGAGGAAATGGAAATATGAGGAGCTTTGTTTGTACTCCTCACCAATATCATTTGGGTGATTAAACCAGAGAGGATGAGGTGGGTATGGCATGTGGCATGTGGCACATATGGGGGAGAAGATAAGTGCATATAGAGTTTTGGTAGGAATACCTGAAAGAAAAAGACTGCTAGGAAGACCCAGGTGTAGATAGGATGACTATTAAAATCAATCTTAAAGAGGAATAAATGGAGGGCATTGATTGAATTAATCTGGCTCAATACACGGACAGGCAGGCAGGCAAGGTAATGAAGAATGGGTTAATAAATGCAGAGCAACTTCTTAATTAGCCAAGGAACTATTAGCTTCCCAAGAAGGACTCTGCTTTCTGGAGTTAGTTGGTTATGTTTCCGAGTGTGACATCCCTTTGTGATATAAATATACGAAGGTAAGGAGAGTATCGTCAATCACAACAATTTTCATATATTAATTAATGTCAAATTATTAAACTTAAAAAATTTCAACTTAATTAACATATGCAGATTGTTGTGAATGACAATATTCTCCTTGCCTTTATGGGTTGGTTCGTTAGTGTTTCCTTGATATTAGTAGCTCCATAAATTACTGTGTGTGTAAACAGAAAGCACCACTTTTCTACCAGTACTACTGCTGCTATTATATACACTATGCATCAATTATGGTAGCTCTGTTATGATGAATGCTCACGACTTACTGTGTGTTGTTAGGATGTGCATCTTCTGCCTATCGCGATACGACTCATTCAGCGAGGAAGGTCTGAACATCCATTACTGGCGCTCTTGTCCCATGCTGATGAGATGCATGCATTGCAAGGAAGTGGTGGAAATTGCTAGTCTCTCGCAACATTTGCTGGGTGAGCAAACAGATATACATAACACATGATTGTAGTCTTGTGGAATGTGACAGCATCACGTGGTCTGTAACTACTGACACTGCAAATGATCGTAGTGCGTATCTTCAGGATCAAGCAGTCCAATAGGACTGCGCAATTCTGAAGATGAAAGCAACACAGGATGCCACTTTGCTAACAACACTGTTGCATCACTATTTTTTCTCTGAACTAATCCTGTGCACTACAACAAAATAGGATGAGTTTGTATGTTAGAAGACTACAGTATTAATACTGTACCAAGGATCAATGCATCTATTTTGCATAATTACAGAGGAGTGCGAGATGCAAGAGTCATACCGCAAGTGTGAGAGGTGCACCGAAGCCGTCCTCTGTGAGCTATATGACCGGCACATATCAGACACATCATGCAATCGTGAGTACTAAACTAATTAATTTACGTCAAAAACGCACAAGAATAAGTAAACATACAAGTCAGTGTGCAATACCTGAATTGTAACAGACTCTGGTAAAGGTAAACCATCCACTAGACATGATACTGAGCCAGCTCAATCAAGTTCACATCATCAAAACATATTTCTATTATAACCCCTTGAAGGTGATTTTTGAGGTTATCACAGCAGTGCTGCTGAGCACCCCGGTGTTCTACGACATGACACTGTCAGTGGGTGAGTGAATCCTGAAGTTCTGAAGATCATAATGCCAAAATCTTCAATGATCATGCATCCCAAGGAGGACCCTGAAAATGTGAAGAACTGCTTGGGAAGCATGACAGTATTCATGTGCATATTGGTCCACTGTAATTCATGTACAAGAATCTGCAGACATACTGACAGTATTCTGATCACTGTAACTGAGTAGTGTCTGCATGATTTCAGCTGCTGAGCCAGAATCAACAGCAAATCACTGTCCTCTTTGCCACTGTAACATCCCTCCAAATGAGGATGGATGGAGGCAGCACCTTATCAGATTGCCATGCCCCAACCATCCACGCAAGAAACATCTAAAGAACCGTAAGTAACTCACCGAGCTTTAAACAGTCAGCACCAATAAGAAAACAGATCATGTCTTGTAGACATAATGCTGAATTACTAGAAGCTACATCACCTGGTATACACAATCATGACTGTACTATGAAAAGAGTCATCTAACAACATTGTCAACTGCTGTAATTATATAGCATCAGTAACAGACGAATTAATGAACATGGAGCATGGGTGGAATGATGCACACAGGGGCTCGTACTCGAGAAAAAACTCTCCTACTGCCTCGCTATTAACCACAAATGCCACATGGACTGGCCTGGGGTCGAATATGGGCCTCCACAGTAGCCACAGCATGACAGGGAGACCAGACCGAGTAACAGAAAGTATGTACATTGGTGATTCTTATGTATGCTAAAGATAGTACAAGACTGTGTAGTCTAAGTGTGAGCCACACACAAAAGGGAAGAAAAATAATGTTGAATTTGCAGTATCAGCAACATGACACCTACACATGTGCATAAGAAACTTGCCTTTTGTACCATAAATAACTGCTAAAACAAAACAACTACACAAAATTTTGGTCAGAAAACTTAGAGAGACCAGATCCCTTGGAATATCTGCACACAGATGAGAGGACAATAGGAAAGATGATTTCAGAGTGATAGGGTGGGGGGTTGTACACAGCATTTGGATTCAGACGAGGTCCAGTGGAGAGCTGCTGTGATTGTGACGCAGAAAGTGGGAAATTTCTTCACTGGCTTAACAACTACAAGCATCTCAAGCACTGGTGCATGGAAATTACTTAAAATAAAATAATTATTGGCATTTTTGCCTTTCCAGGTTCCAAATCACCGTCCACTGATGCCAAGGATCTGTCAACAGCACAAGCCACCCTGTCAGCTCAGAAATCATCATACTGACACAATCTGTTTCAAGAGACTGAGTAATGCTCATATTGTGTCCTCCACAGCATCACAGCTCAGTATAATTCATTGTACTGGCAATCCTCATTTAGCCTTGCCCTGAACATTAATTTGCTTGAACTGACACTAATTTCAGTTACCACAGATGCCATGAACAGTGCCTAGACTGTACTAACTAAAACTGGCAGTGTCTTAAATGGCCACACTCTTGGGTATTTTAATTAATTCTTACTAGAAAAAAACCCATCTCTTACATTGTTTTGATCTATTTGCGATGTTCAAGACATTGAGGAGATACTGTAAAGCCAATAAAAATCTTCCTGTTGAAGGACAGTAGTGATCCAACCAACCATCAATCCATCAGCCAGTAATACAACCTGTCATTAGGACAGGCAGCACATTCTGCAAGTCCACATATTGTGTAGCTTACACCAACAATGTGGAAACCAGTTCCATGGTCAGCAGGGATAACAACATTCTCTGACTACTGTTGTACTCACCCTCTGGCCTGTACCAAGCAGGGCTTGTCACTAGTGAACATTATTACAGTTCTAATTATCAACATTTGTGTAAACAAAATGAAAAGGAATTATAGCACACTGGACGGTGAGGTACAACAGTTCGATGGGGGTCATCACAAGGGACTTGTTTCCATGGGCTCAGTCTTGCAGAAACAAGTGTCCAGTCACAATCTTATGGCACAAGAACCTGTTTCACTTGCTCTACTTGGTCTGTGCAGCAAGGGGTACTACTGAGGTGTTGGTTTAGTTAGTTACATGCAGTCACAATGCAGATCATTCCTGTTGCCTGCTGTTAACTGTATAAAAACACCATTCATCACAGAATACTGGCACTGCACTATGACACTGCCTGAGACAGGACACCACAGACATACCTGTAATCTGGGATGCATAACAGCATACAGTTTATGGCAGCGCATATCAGAAGAGGCATTGATTGGAATGAGAAGGACATATTGAGACCAGAACACAAACCATGTTTGTTAGAGAAGGACTGACACAGTTACATTCAAACCCACCATGCATCTACACTATGAACCCCCCCTCCCAGATCCTCATATGCCAAGCTATATGCAAGCTGCCGGTGCACACTGATACCATAAGATTGTGATCAAAATCTAGTGACAAGTCAGTGTACTGCCCACGATCCTGTGAAGTAACAAGAGGTCACAGATAAAATGAACAATTTAAACCACAACTAAAACAGACTGCCCTCCCTAGCTTGTGTACCAGTTGCTATTAGATATAAATACTGACACCTTGAGAGCTGCAGGTAGTGCCATTATTAATTTATGAAAAAACTACAGACTTTACGAATATGAATGCTGACATAGTTTTAAATGTTGCACAAATGGTTGAATCGGCAATGATCTGATATTCAGAACTGTAATGTGTGTTTCCATAACAGCATGCCCCTTATTTTAATAAAATATTGTGACTTATAAGTGACACAGTTTAAGTTTTCAGGTTTGATGGCAGTTGTTCAAATGAAGGTTGTATTTTGGGTTTCTACCTAGTGCAGTGAGCTTTGTTTGTACTCACATTTTGGAGCAATGTACTGCCTCCATCTTCAGGGTGATTAAAATAATCCAGGTGGATGCTGAAGTGATGGACCAATCAGAGCTACAAAATGAACAGGGCAGAGGGCTGCCTACATTGTGTGAATACCCAAAAACAGCCATCATTTGAACATACAAAGTGACAGCTGATATTAAAGCTAATCACATCACTGGTCACAATAACTCTGACCCCTAATGCCCACCAGTTCACTCTAGACACAGCAAAACTAAGCAAAGTATAATTTCTCATGTTCATTTCATTTTTGTGCATGCATCTGATCAAATAAGGTTTAGAGACTGAGTTGCCATTGGATAAACGGTTGCTGAAGTTTTGAAAGATCATAGTGCTGTCATCTGTAGGGTCAAGTAGTCCAAGAACAATACCCAATCCGAAGCTGGTTATTCCAGGAACAGTACCTAATGTCTGATTAGATACTTTTTTTGGACTGCTGGAACCAAGATGGAGGCACTACAGTCCCTCAATATGTCACAAATCGCTCGGCCAGTAACACAGTATCATGCGTCACAGACTGAAGCCATTGTTAGGACCTCAAATTTTGCATCCTTCAAGTTAAACGAATTTCAATTTAAAATTGTCACAGTCATTTCAATTTCTTTTCAAGAGTATTAAACAACAATTACATTATATGATAAAGCAAAGAAACTTTGATTTGTAAATTGTTAACATGATAATATTAAAGGTGGGACTTACACCACACAGTATACAATTTGACATACATATTGCACATAATAATACAACATATTATGTGGCTTCAGGCTTCTGTTGCAGTGTAAATGAGATCTTTGCTGTTCTGGGATGGCACGCAGTGCTGACTGGTAGGTAGTTACCAACATCCCTGAACCATCGAATATTGAACTGCCAGGTTGTCTAAAAACACAGATAACTAACTACCAAGGAAAAATAAGTAACATCCTAGAACAGCAAAGATCTCAATATAACTGCTTGTTTAAAACCGTATCATCACGTAAGACCAAGCAACATTACAGTGTGCTGGGACATTACACCAGACGTGCTCTGAAGACAGAAGCAGCAGGCTTATCCAAAATGTTGGTAGCTATCTAAAAAAAAAAAAAATCCCTGTGTATGCCATGAAGATATGGACAGACTGGAGGCATATCTCCATTCATTCTTAATCATGGCACTAGATGTAGTGGTCATGTTCATGCCCAAGAGCCAGACTGTATGTTTTGCAATCAAACCGCAGATTGTTCAGCCAACAGCGCTGTGCAGTCACAATACCAACTGAGCTACAGCTTACTTCTTACTGCCATGATAAATGTCAAGTGAATAATAAGTTTGTGACAAAAAGTGTAAATATGCAAGTGATTTACTGGGCACTGCTTGTTGTGAACATTCAGTCTTCATTATGGCTAATGACAGCAGGCACACTTCAGCTGTTCTAACACAAGCAGCTTCAAACAGCAACAGTGTGCGAGTACATAATATAGAAAAGAATTACAACTGGTACAGGCTGTGATGTGTAAGATGTTACAGTGCTAACAGTGAACCATATGTTATACTGTAAACAGACCATTTTATTATACACAGTAATGACACTCACAAAAACAAGCATCAGTGTTTTCCAGTCTTGCACCACATGGTTATGTTATACAGATCCGCCTTACTTACCATTCTCCTTTCTAGCAATGTTTCTGCTGACAAAATATCTTCAACCTCTTCTGTTTTTCTGCGGCTTTTCTTTTCAATTTCTAGCCAGCTCTTACGTCTCTTCATGCTATCTTCCAGTACCTGGCTAAACAAACTTTTTCTGGGCCATCCCATATAGCTCTTTCCTCTAATTATCATTCTCATGCCCGTCTCTGTATCCCTGTTGTACCCATTAATTTACAAAGCCAAACATTTTTAGTAATTTCTGTTCTATATCTATATACAAATTCTGGAATGCAACTTCCCTAAAAATTTAATTTATAATTCACAAGTTTGTAATCAAACATATAATTTTCTTAAAATTAACTTATATAACAACTCAAACAATGAGGGCCACACGTATGCCTAAAATCAGGTCCCCAAAACACTGTCAACAAAAGTCACATGACACACATACGTTTCTACCTACACAAACAAACTCTCTGAATCTCTGCGTATGCGGCCTCGATCTCCTTCCATTATCCCAACCGCTTATACATAATCTTAATGACAGTTACGTTCTGTACATTCACACATGAATTTATTCCTTACATCACAGAAAAATCATTGCATCATTATTACAACGATAAATTATTTAATGCTGAAGAGAATCTTTCCTTCTGAGAACCAAACAAAACATGCGAACACACTGTGTGATACTGCAATCTAATCCTGTAAATTATCCTATAACAATACCATCATATCTCTGGAAATAAATTCAATACACACGCACAGTCAACCAGGCCTAAAGACATCCAGATCATGTTTGTACTGCACTAACTGTTACATTTTTCAGCCTACAGCAAAGTTTGTTGAGAGATTTGAGGTTCAACAGCGGCATTGCTGCAGGTTCAGGCCTTCTGAGATGTGACACTATATCACTGTGTGAGCAGGTCCTAACATTCTGAAGCATCATTTAGTGTCCCTTCCACAACCAGATCCGTGGCTTGCCATTACCTCTGGTCACCTGATAGCCCACCTCACCTATACTTGTATAACACATGCTTCCTTTCCCCAAGTGGCTATTCTTCTTGGACTACTTGATACTAAAGATGAAGGCACTATGATACAGCAGCACACTGGACACCACTTGCCCAGTAATGCAGCATCACACCCCAGAATGCTTGAATATTCCACAATGTCTGCCACTTGCAACTCCCCACTCCCTACTTTTAATGAAGTGTTAGCCATAAAATTTTCCACTAATTCTTGTTCCTTCCTGTAAATGTCACACAGTGACACATCAAGTGTCTTCTTGCTTGCTTACTCACTCACTCACTCCATTGAGCAGAGTCCTTCTTGAGAAACTAACTAATTCTCAGCTAGTCAATAAATTCCCTGCATTTTATTGAAACCGACGTTTCATTACCGCGTTTACAGGAGCCGCCATCTGTCCTATCCTCAGCCAGATCAATCCATTCTATGCCCCTCCATCCCACTTCAAGATACATCTTAATATTATCCTCCCAGCTATATCTGGGTCTATCAAGTGTACTCTTTCCCTCAGGTTTCCCCACCAAAACCCTGTAGCCACCAATCCTCTCCCCCATACATGCTACATGCCCGCCCATCTCATTCTTCTCAATTTGATCACCTGAATAATATTTGGTGAGCAGTACAGATCATTAAGACCCTCACTGTATAATTGTCTCTACTCTCCTGTTACCTCATCCATATTTGACCCACATATCCTCCTCAGCACTCTTATTCTCAAACATCCTCTGCCTGCGTTCACAATCAAGTGCTACTTCAACCTTTATCCGACGAACGCACCCAATCCTTTTAAATCGGCATCCTACGAACGCACCAAATGGGTGCGCTGCGGCCATTTAAATGCTCCGCACAGTCATGTAAAGGCTTAGAATTATAGCCCCACATGTTATCTCCACATTATATAATGTTTTGTGGTCAGATTCGTGCTCCGGCCACTTCATCCATTTATGTACACATGCACGTCATGAATAGCAGTTTTTAACCACCCTGTAAATCTTTTGAACCTTGTATGTGTTTTTTTATACTAAGCAACTGACTCACTTCCTTCTGAAGAGAACCAGTGGATGATTGCATTTCGTTCATACAGAAGTTAGACCTCACACACTGTAAACCTCATTCACTCTGCCAATCGTTGCTGTTACAGGAAGTCTCTTCCTGAAGGCGTGCTTCGTATAAGAATTTTCTTGCTGTGTATCCCGCTCGTCACAAACAAAATACTTCTTTGAGTGTTATACTTCAGTTTGTGACCCAGTAACCATAACACAGACACACTTTATTTGGAATGTCGCAGGATAGATTACTGCTAAAAGGGACTAAGCAGAACCTGTCTGTATATGATAAAAATGCCAATGCTAAATTTTCTCAAATGCCAGTGTTACATTTCAGTTTCTGCCCTAATCGAGAAGGATGGTTTGAAATATAAGATAAACAGGATGCATAAATTTGCCCATACAAATAAATATAGGTAATTCCTGGCAATTCAGTGAGATAATGATTTCCCCTAACTTACTACAAGTGAAAAGCTTCATTCGCAACTTACAATTCCAACTGCAGTTTGATATATAGAAATAAACAGACTGATCTGTAAATATTAGAGCCATA
>Ga0123355_10007094_pt1 | contig 16707 bp, 15 predicted proteins | sample TergutEmb28metaG_3_FD_89872 | JGI IMG/M metagenome (GOLD analysis project Ga0123355, IMG submission 89872) | Embiratermes neotenicus P1 segment gut microbial communities from Petit-Saut dam, French Guiana - Emb289 P1 | ecosystem: Host-associated > Arthropoda: Insects > Digestive system > Gut ...
AGCTGACAGCTATCGTTCTTGGACCACAAGGAAGTCCACAATTTTCAATTGCCATTATCTCCCAAACCGTTCAACTTTGGATATAGGTGTTTTGGGTTATATCGGTATAGTATAACATAAGGACCACCCTCCCGAAGTCTGGTCCGTTCCTCCTGTTACACCCCGTATACACTGTACAAGGAAAGTGATATAGTAACATACATTAAAATTAATTGATTAAAATGGGCAGGAAATATTATTCGTGTGGAGGAACAGAGCCTACAAGAAGAGTTCTCGATGCAGTGGTAGAAGGAAAAAGATAGAGGGGCAGGCCAAAACTAAGATGGGAAGATGGTGTGACAGAAGATGCCAGGAAGTTGGGGGAGAGAAATTGGAGGAGTGCTTCAAGGAATAGGAACAGCTGGCAGAAGCTTCGGAAGAAGGCCTTGGCTCAAAAGGGGCTGTTGTGCCAATGATGATGATGATGATGATGATGATCACGATCATGTTAAATGGAGATTACTTTCAATGAGCCAAAACTTAACTGAAGATTTTATTAGAGAGTTTCAAGATCGTATTAGCTGGATAAGGATATCATCACATCAGAACCTTTCAAAAAAATGTATTGAAAAATTTCAAGATAAAATTCATTGGGCTTGGTTGTGCATAAGTCAGAACCTTTCACAGCATCTATTGAGGCAGATTTCAGATAGAATAAATTGGCATGCAGTTTCTCAGTACTAAATTCATTCTGAAGAGTTTATTAGAGACTACCAAGATAAAGTTAATTGTAAAAAAATTTTACTTTACCAAAACCTTTCAAAAAAATTTCTAAACGAATTTAAAGACAAAATCGATTGGTACAAGATAACTGAAGAACGAATTCCATAACCTCCAGACGAGCGAGCAGTGCAAACAAATGATCCAGGAAGGTTGTTAGTAATAATTTTCAAGTTAAAGGAATTTTTTTATATAAAATAAATGGAAATGATTGACAAAACTTGTGAAAAATGCAATGTAGAAATCCAATGCCATAAATGGTCTCAGCATATAAAAACCAAAATGCACCTAACAAACGATCCAGATCAAACTATCAAACCAGGTATATTTGGAAGGCCTAGAATATTTAATCATCCTACAAAACTGTGCAAAAAATGCAATGTAGAAATTGTATACAGTAGCTGGCCTAAGCATCTAAGACCAAAAAACATCTAAAAAATTAGCATTTTTAATGGATCAAAATCCATTAAAAATAAATTTAGAAGTATGATCCAGTCAGCTTGTTGTAGCTAAAAAGTAATAATTTTCAAGTTAAAGGAATGTAAATACGCAGATAAAGTCTGTGAAAAATGCAATGTAGAAATCACATGCCATAACCAATGCAATCACATTGTCACATGTAGAAAATGTGCAATAAAAGTTGATGAATGTCCTTTTTGTAGAAAATAAATAGCAAAAGAAGATATTACATGCTTTCCATGGGTTTAAGACTATTTCTCTAATTTCCCACAAACCTTAACCCATCCACTCCAAGAGTAGGACAGTAATGGCACTATGCTGCTTTTTGGTTAATGGATACCATAATTCTTTAAACCATTACGACTGCGACTCGCTACTGCGCAACATTTTTAGCATTTAAAGAAATGAATTTCTATATTAAAATATGATTGAAAAGAAATATAAATACACAGATAAAATATGCAAAAAATGCAATAAAGAAATTACATACAAAAACTAGTCTCAGCATCTAAAGACCAAAAGGCATCTAAACAACGATCCAGATCAAACTATCAAACCAGGAAGACCTGTAACACATAAAGAGTTGCTTTCACAGGCTAAAGAGTACAACCTTCGAGGGTTTACAAAATGGAACAAACCACAACTGCTTTCTGTTGTAAATAAAGCAAAGAAAATATTGTTCAAAAAGACGATCTACAAAAGCTTCAGATAAAACAACTGTGAAATGTTGCTACGGAACATAATATAAAAGTTACTTTAAAAATGAAGAAGGCTGAAATTAATGAATCAATCTGAATAACACAAGACCTTTCTTTTCAAAACATTGTAGCCCATGAATTAAACTTTGATGATGATATAAAAACACATGCGAGAGGGGAACGCAAAGCCGCATACACAATTTTAGAGGAAAAATCATGCTTTATTAAGAAATTTAATGCAAATGAAGTGGATTATGCTATAAAAATAGAAAAGATTATGGAAATAGAAAACGCCATTAATGCAATGATTTATCTTGCTAAGAAAAAAGGAAATTACAGAAAAGGCGATAAATTAATAATTGTTGTAAGCAACCCAAATTTCCACTATGATATTTCTACTGATGTACAATCAGATGTTAAAGCCATAGAATTTATGAAACACATTGCAAAAATTCTTTCTTCAAATGAATCTTTAAATATTACACAGTGTCATTTTAATGTTAAAATTTTTAGTATTCCTGTGGCAGTAAATCTAACAAAATCATAAATTTGTCTAATGATATCAGAACCAAAAGATGCATAATACAAATAAAAAATAAAGATAATTTGTGCTGCCCAAGAGCAATTGTTACCGCTTTAATGTATCACACAAATAATATTTTCATTAGATCTCTCACAAAAAGAAACATTAGACATATTAGAGAAGGCCAAAAAATACAATCAGAATTAACTGATGAATTATGCAAGAGGCTCGGAAACTATAATGAAGAAGGATTTACACTAGAAGATATTAAAAATGTCGAGGAATTATTGACTATTCAAATCTAAGTAGTTTGTGCTGAAAATTTTAAAGCTATTATTTATTCTGGAGAAGGAAAAAACTAAGATTTATCTATATAAAAACAGAAAACATTTTAAGTAATTAATAGTATGAAAGCTTTTCTGGGGAGTATTTATTATTGCAATAAATGTGATGAACCTTATAACAATAAAGATCATCATAAATGTAGTACACATAATGATGTTTGCAAACTCTGCAAAAAAGCTCAGCATTCTCAGGAAGAGAAAAATAAGATATACTGCAAACGGTACTGTTTTAATCAAAATCGTTTTGATAATCACAGTGAAGTTTGCAGGGAGGTTTATAAATGTAAAGATTGTGATAAGATTCTATTAAGATCAAAAGAGCATATATGTGGATATTCATTTTGTTACAACTGCCATGAAACTAATAAATATAAAACTAATAAAACATTTTTATTGTTGCATTCACAACATCTAATGCAAGACTGCGGGTGTATGATATGTTGGACAAACTCGGAAAATCCGTTGTTTACTATGATACAGACAGCATTGTTTACATTAATAATGGAGAAGGCATGATTGAAACAGGCTGTATGTTAGGTGAATGGATAGACAAGTTAGGAAAAGATGATTATATCAATAAATGGATCTCAACAGGGCCTAAAAGCTATGGTTATTTGACAAGTCTTGAAAAAGAAGTGGTGAAAATAAAAGGCTTTACTTTGAATTATGAAAACTTGAAAATATTAAAGCTTAAAACCATGAAAAAAATTATACGGAATGAAATAGATAAAGTTAAGTTACAAAATGATAATTAGAAAAGTGAAAAACAAAATTCTGGTTAGCACTGAAACAAGCAAAGAATTAAGATTTGATTATGATAAAAAAATGATTATACCAGAAAAAGACGGGACTATTGAGACACTACCTTGGGGTTATTAAAAATCTTTTAACTTATCAAACTGACAACAATAGCAGCTTATAGGATTCTCGTTGGTCTAGCAGTGCATTCCAACTTTAACAAAAAATGGTATTACATATAATGAAGATAAAGCAATATATATTTCTAAAACCGGACTTTATAGTCTTACTAATTCTTGTAAGAAGTCCATTAAACATGAGGTTAAAATCTTTTTCAACCAGTTTTTCTATGATCTGCATTACAAACACGGCATGATCGACAACTATCTTTCATTAAGGATACAAAATTGGCCATTGGTACCAAAAGTGATTAGTTTTGAGAGTTATGGTATCCATTAACTAAAAAGAAGCATAGTGTCATTACTATGCTGCTTTCTGATACCAGACTACTTGAAACAACGGTTGGGGCCATAATTTGGGAAACAATGGTGCAAGTATGGTCAAGAGTAGGGAATATTTTTAAATTTAAAGAAGTTACTGAATTTCGAATTGATCTGTTAATAATGAATTGGTTTTGGCAAATAATGATTAATAATCAATCTAGTCATTTGACTAGAGTGGTTCTGGAATGCTTTGGATATGAAGGGAAATACTTTTTGATACCATAACTCTGGAAACAATGGCTGGGGCCATACTACTTGAAACAATGGCTGTTAGGTATTTGGGCCATATTAGACTATAAATCACAGGGAGGCTCAACGCACCCACTCTAAACAAATTAATTACAGATGGGCTCAAAGCACTAAACAAATTAATTACAGGTGGGCTCAGAGCACTCACTCTAAACAAATTAATTACAGGTGGGTTAAAAGCACTAAACAAATGAATTACAGGTAGGCTCAAAGCATTAAACAAATTAATTACAGGTGGGCTCAAAACACCCACTAACTACTACTTTATTATAACAGAATCACAACAGTTTAATTAGCTGACAAATGAAAATGTCGAACTCCTTCTGTAAATGAATTCAAATTAATTATTTTTTATGGGTTGGATTTTTACCTTAAAAGCCAATTTTTTTTTATTAGTGATATTTCCATATTACGTTGTTCATAAGGGTTTTGTAGAATGAAAGATACTTCTGTACATCTTCCTCTAATTTATGAATTATCACTTAACCTAAGCAGAGGATTCAGTACCTATAAGAAAGTTTTTATACACAGAAACACCTTGGTTCATTCATTTTTATTTTCTTAAAATACTGTTCCTATAAACATTATGAAGAAAAGAAAACTCCCCAATTAATGATTTGTACCTTCAAAAATTATTGTGACCTAGATCTGCACTTATTTTTATATGTGTGCTTAACACTACATTGGACAGCAACAATACACACATATAGACACTTTACCCATACCTCAAGATAATGAAAAACACAGCCTTTGGAAAAATTACATTGATCAAATAATAAATATACAGAATAATATTAATCAAGGCAATAACAAATATCTCATTGCAAACAGTAGTATTCTTAGAAAAGAATAAATAAGCATCATGTACAAAAGACATCACATATGTTTAGACGCAGGTGAAAACATGTTAAAACAAAGCAATAAAATTACACTTTTCTCAGATATACTTATTTCAGCACAGTGTTTAAAGTAATCTGGGGAAAAATTACTGTAATATTTAACCTGTATTATACGTAGTATTATTAACACCTAACTAAATACGCATCCTTGCCTTGCTCAGGTTCTTCTCAGATGAACCATTTTGAAATAAATGTGGCTTATTTCTAATACTTTTAATCAGCATGAAGTGACCACTGTTCTCACAGTGACAAGTGTATGGTGAGGATTCAGGTCTTCTGCAATGTGACCCTGTGTTGCTGGGTTAGTGTATTGTGAGATACCAGATATTACAGTTCCTTCACCTTCAAGGGTTGAAAGGGCTAAGATGTGTGGGGGAAAAGGTGTACAGACAGGCATACCTCTACTAACACTCTAAGTAGTTCCAGAAAAACAGACTGCTAGGTGAAATTACTCACGTCATCAGAAAAAATTGCAACAGTGTAACATTTCTGTGCAAAGTGGGAAACAGAGGGCAAACAGTTGTCAAGAACACTATAGCGAATCAATGCTAAGTGAAACACACTATAGTGGTGGATGCCTGTACACAGATCTGTTGGTCCAGTTCCTGAAGGCTATGAGAGAATGGTAAGACAACTGGGGAAAGCATGGATGATGTGCAGTGGTGGTCAATTCTATGAGCAGATTATAGGATCACTGCTACTGTTATGCTTGTGAAGTTCTACATGGATAGTTCAAGGAAATGGCAATATAAATATCAAACCATAAGCACTCTCTGCTGGTTTCACTATGTGGATGGCAATTCTTGAGATTTGGTCCCAGTGAATGGAAGGGTGGAAATGTTTTTGAACACCACAACAGTGTTCACTAGAACATCCAGCTCCCTATGGAGAAGGAGAAAGACAACCACTTTCCCGTCCTAGAAACTAATATTTACAGAGACTGGGGAGCTCACATCACCATAAGGATTACCATAAGCCCACTCCAACTAACTTATATCTAAACTCGAGACCATATCACGATCCTTCCGACAAGCAACCATCCTCCCTACTTTAGTGCAAAGGGTTAGAACCTTGTATGAATAAGACAGTCTGCACGATGAGCTGAAGTTGCCAAAGTCCTCTTTCAGGGATAAAAGATAAAGCGAGAAGCAGGCCCATAACTTACTGGCAAGACCTTCTAGGCCCAGTAAGAAACCAACCTCAGTCACCTTCTTACCATTATCCAGACCTCCTTCAATCATATCAGCAGGAAGCTTGCTGTCCAGGCACAGCAACAAAAGTGTTGTCCTTAGCTCAGAATATCTCTAGCTTCCTGCATCCTGTGAGGAAAACTTGGGGCTGAAAACCCTGAACATGTGGTACGAACAGGTCTGCATTGGATGGACTCATCTTTCACTAAGAGCAGTGCAAGAGAACATCACCAGCACATTCAGCCTGGACAAGTCAACAGGCTAATGGTGCCAGAGCACTAAGTCAACTATGAACATCAAATGCAACAGGGCAACAAAATCCTCACCACCAGATCCTGCTACAAAGATCAACTCATTGCAAGAGAAGAGTGGAATGAAACAAAATAAACAAGACGGATGGCCTGAGCTTCAGTATGTCATGGGAACCTCTCAATCACTCCCTCAGAGTTAAGGATGCCTCCTTAGGATGACCAAGATCCTCAGGAACAGCCTTCCAATAGCTCCATTGTTGTATGCTTGTTCCCCTTCTCTTATCTCTCTGTTCACATCCCAAACCCCCAGTGCCCTCAAGAACACTTCAGGGTGCCCACAGAGCCTGACATCCACCTTTATCCCCCTGTCCTCCTTGCCAACGCTTATTCTGCTCCTTTTAAAAGCCCTTATTGCTTCAACTCTTCTTACTCCTCACATCACTTCTTCACTTCTTTTCACATGTCTGGACAGCATCTTATACATCCCCCAACCCCCGTGATCCTGACAGGATACAGCATGGTGTCCTCACATGCCACCCATTTCTCCATCCACCACCAACCTTCAGTAATTTTTAGGGTCCTTAAAATTTACATCTATCTGCTCCCCAGCTTGGTTCCCAGTCAACATCCAGCTACACAATCCTCTTCACAGCCCCCATGCACCACCATGCTCTGCCCATGACTCCTACAATTTTCTGAGCATTTTTGTCTGGTATTTGCCAACGAGAACAACAGACCTATGTCTCCATCTATTTTCCCACATTTACCATTCTCATCGGACTCCAAAACTGCTGAGAATGATGTTAGCACATTGCTTCAAACGGTTAGAAAACAGTCACCCAGCAAGATAATGTGACATCTTAGAAGACCTCAAACCTCAATGCTGTGGAAACCTGAAACCTTGCAAAATTATTAGTGCAACAGAATCCCTGTACATAATGAAAAGTTACAATAATCTGCTGCTAGTATCTTTTCTGATCAACTGTCATGTGAACCACATGCATTCTCAATGAAACAAAGGCCCAAGATGTCATCTTCACTGATACTCTTGATACCAGTGGTGGTGGTGGTGATCATCACCATCATCATGGTCATGATGCTTCTGCATTCATGGCAGTTCAATATATGGTACTGCCATACCAACAGCCTCAGTTACTCTGGAAGAATTAAACCCTAACATAGCCATTGATGGCTGGGGTTCCCTCATTTTCAATGCCCATTTCTGTGCCTGCTGATATCATCCATTTTATGTCCTAAACTTTAAGGCCAAAAACTTCAAATAAAACATACATGCTTAAGTTCCCCAAGTTTCAAGAAAATCCACCTACTTTTAATGCGAATTAGATTATAATCCTTTTCAAATTTTTCATTTTCTTAGTTTCAGTTTCTGAATGTCTTTAAGTGGGGACACTGTATTAGAAGATTTGGAGCCAACATTATATGTCATTGTATTCTGTCAGAGGTTGTTTCAAGTTTCAATCTTATACTGATATTGAGGTTTCACAGTTGTATGGGCTTATCTGGTTGGTGACATGAATGCGTTCATATACAGTCAGTGGGAGAGGAAAGGAACACACAGTCATTTCCTGAATTGGTTAGTGCAATATGAGAACAAAAGCAAACGTCCTTTACTCTGCTGTAAGGATTTCTATGTAATTTTTGTGAACGTGGTATCACACTTACATCTGTCTTCAACACAACAGTTCAGTCTATTCCTTGACAGAGTAGTAACATACAACAGGTCAGGAAATACAGACTCAAATGAGCCATGCTGGAGAGTTAGAGAATGTTTGGTCTGTTGTGTGGCAAGTTGTGCTGAAGTGCATTTAGTATGGCTACAAAGAGAAAACTTACAGAACAAAACATCACAGAACTGATATTGAATCTGACTCTGACGTACAGTTATTAGAAGACAGACATTTCTCCTCAAGAATGACTGTAACACAGGCGACATTACCAACACAAACTGCATAGAGTGGACTGAAAATACACACTGTTGACCAGCTGTACCTATGGTCCACAGGTTAAAATAAACAGACCCAACTCACATTATTGAAGACTTCACCACACTTCGCATTTTCATGTTCTTATTTTTTGAAAGTATACAACTGTTGATGGAAGAGACAGAGTACCAGTACTTGGACACATCAGATGAAGGAAAATCCCCACTGCCTGAAGTGACTGTTCAAGAAATATATTTATTTATGGCAGTTAGTGTGCAGGTGGAACATGATCAGAGTTAAATATTAAAAAACTACTGGTACACACAGGAACAGGTCTACATACCCTTTTACAGGAACATTATGAGACAAAATAATTTCTTTCATATACATATCTTCCTGAATTTTTGTGACAACAAAAAAGACCCTAGCAAGACAAATGACAGCTATGACCAACTCTTTGAGATGAGAAGTATATATCTGACATGCACAATGATTCATATGCTACATATTACAGCCCACATGAATATATAACAGTTGATGAAATTACTGTGTAATTCAAAGGTAGAGTCATGTTTGACCAGTACATATTGAAGAAACACAAAAGACTTAGGATCAGAATAATTCTGGTGATCAAATCAAGAAGGAGATGGGCTGGGCACATAACACATATGGGGGAGGAGAGGTGCAGAGAGGATTTTGGTGGAAAAACCTGAGGGAAAGAGATGACTTAAGACCCAGGCATAGATAGGAGGATAATATTAAAAATGGATCTTCAGGAAGTGGGATGGGGGCATGGACTGGATTGCTATGATTCAGAAAAGGGACATGCGGTAAGGAACCGCTCGGTTCCATAAAATGTGGGGAATTTATCTAGCTGAAAACCTGTTAGCTTCTCAAGAAGAACTCTGGTCCCTAGAGTTAGTTAATTAGTTAGTCACTTAGTTAAAAATTCACATACTGTGTGATTCTAAGAGCTTTACATACAACATGACTGTGTGCTTAGGCAAAGACAGGCAACATGCAAGTCCTTCAATGACAACTACTCATGTAACTGTAGCCAGACCTACTTCAAGGTTCAAAAATGTGGGATAAAAATTATAAATGAACAAAATTTTCAATATCGCCAGCATTATTTGGCAAGTGACGTAATAAGACAATACAATATTTTGGGACTGTTAGACCAAACATAAAAGGGATTCCAAAGAATTTTGGATAGGAAATGAAAATGAAGTGTGGAGACATAAAGACTAAGGTGAGTAGTAACTTCATAGCCACAGTGTGGAGAGAAAAGTGAAATGTAGACACACTCACAAACATGCATTCTCCACCAGCACAAGGTAGAATCTGTGACCAGCATGGAAAAGCTCTGCAACTGACCACAGCATAAGACTTTGTAACAGACACATGAGGTATGTGGACAAATCTTACTGCATACTGATTCCATTGGCAGACAGACTAGGAATTAGACAAAGAAGTTATTTTTCCATCTTAAGGACCCTAATGTTCTCACTTCGTTTTATCATTTTTGCCTCTTGTAGTTCAAAATTATCACACTTATTCTTCAGATTGACACTGGAGAGAAACCTAATACAAGAGGTAAGAGAGATGCCTCAACCCCATATCACCAGACAATGAAGACAAGCCCTATCCACTAACAAATTAAAAAAGACTTGACACAAGACACAAAAAATACTGGCCTTGGAATGTAAGAGAATTCAGTGCCATGTGTATTCTGTTGAAAACAAGAACCACCAACAAAATTCAAGTGCCCAGAATGGAATGCTGGTTTGTTTGTTTTGATGTATATCACACCCAAGTATAGTTCTGGGGTCAAACTGACACTAGACAGAAAAGTGGAACACACAAATGTAAGAAGATGTTACCACTGTAACTAATGATCTGATACTTCCAATAGCATTTTACTGACAAAAAAGTGAAGGTGAAGGAAGTGCGGATTTTAAAGGCAGCTTCATGGAAAAATAGAAATGTGTTGGAAGAACTTTTCTTAAAAGTGTTAGTACAAAAATACTCTCATTAGTGAAAATTTGAACTAGAGTTAAATTTCAAACGATCTTTTATACTTACACAAGCCTTCTGGACAAAGAATGTGAAAAAGAGACCTGCATTTAGAAATACAGAAAAGTTTAGGAACACTGTGGCACTGCAGGATACTGTTTTCCCTTTCATGCTAGGACATTTAATTTAATGGCACAGTGATTTCCTGATCAGCTGTCAGAGCTTAACAAGATACAGACCTATCTCTCATCAAGTCCACTATAAATGCCAAATTTCAGTAGCTTTCATTCTGAGCCACATTATGGGACATGCACTATCACTGGATAGAAATCTGATGATAATCATATGCATGCCCTAACATACCCACCTTCACAGGAGTCTTCATCATCACAGGGCCAACATATTTGTTGAACACAATTTTTTGTATGTTCTGTTGGCTGCACTCATTTGGCTTCCAGTTCCTGTGTACTGTGCATATACAGCCATCTCTTCTGTTCTGCAGTCTCCTCTCATCAATTGCTAAGCAACTCACAAAGAAGAGAATCTCAAACACATAAAGGAAAAAGATACCAGTTGCTGCAAACATGCAGAATGATCTCAGGAATGGCATGATCTGCAACAAGTCCATATTTCAAATCTTATTGGCTTTGATCCAGTTCAATCCGAGCATCATGGAAAAGAAGAGCTCCACTCAATATGAATCATGCAACATTTCGACTAGACCTGAATATAAAATTTCAATGTATCTTCTGCCTATTTGGAGATGAAGTTATTCCTCATGAAAAATTGATCCCCATTCCCCTAGTATAATACACCCAAATACCATAACAACTTTGTTCAGCCCTCTCTTCAAGATGGAAGCAGCATCTTCCTTTAAAAGGCTGGTACCTACCAACAAGACCACACAGTAATACAAGCACCAAAACCATAATATGATCTTTACAACCACAAAAACTCACATCTCTTATAAAAATATAGTTCTTCATACACTACTAGAGGGACAAAACTCCTGGATTACTGACTAGACTTACAATTTGGGAGCATAAGTTGCATGTTACTAAAACACCCCTCATACAGTTCTATCTGGGACATGGATGTCTTGGAAGAAGTTCTAGAATACATCTCTTTCAATCAAGTAAACAGTCTGTTGCAGCAAGTTGACATCCTCTGCACTGCTGAAACAGGAATTTCTTCAAACATTGAGAGAAGCAATGTTGCATAGATGATGCCTGAAGAATATGGCTGGTCTGGCCAAACAACAATGCCAAGCTTTGCCACTTCCTTTTGTAGGAGGATGGAGCAAAGTACAAAGCATTGATAGGGAACAGCATCCAGGAATTCACTGCCCACATGTGCGGCCATGCGACATCTGACATTCCGCACAGATGTCAGTGATTTTCACGAAGTCAACTTGCACTTGGAAGACAGATCAAACAGGGGAACACTATGTCCCATCACTGGTGATGATGTCATGTAAGAACAAGGCACTGTAATCCAGAGATACAATAAGGTCCTTCTATATTTCCTGTCTTTCTCTGCAATGTGCTTCTGCAAGTATACAGGAAACCAGAATACAGTACACCCGTCACCATGCATGACTTAGGCTTCTACTGTGAAGTAGATGAGAACTGCATTCTTCTGGGTTATTAGATAGTTCTCTCACCTCTTACAATTAATACATCCTTACTGCAATGACATGGCAGCTTCCGTGTGTATCTGCATTGCTGTGGCAATACCATCAAAATGTCTGAGTATGATCTGTGTGTACAGTCATGCATTGCTTAATGACGGGGATACTTTCTACGAAATGCGTTGTTAGGTGATTTCGTCATTGGGCGAAAGTCATAGAGTGTACTTACACAAACCTAGATAGTATAGCCCGCTACACACTTAGTCTAGATGGTATAGCCTATTGCTCCTAGGCTACAAACCTGTACAGCATATTACTATACTAAATAATGTAGGCAATTTTAACACAATATTATAAAATTATAATCTTATGGGACTACCATTGTATACATGGTCTGTCACTGAATGAAATGTTGTTATGTGGTGTACGACTGTATAATGCACTGTCCTTCACAAATATTATTCTGTTCTATATGTGTTGTTGGATATTTATTCTGGTCATTACCTATCAGCAACACTTCTCCAATCTGGAATGCATGACACCACTGAAAAACAATATTGTAGTGAATATCAAATCTGAGTTTCGTTTACTACACAGATGTTGTATTTAGCTTTATGAAACTCACCCGGAACTTTGCCGCTAGCTGCACTCTTGCGAAGTCAGTGGAAAATGACCAAGCTCGGCAAGTTGTCAGCTTGTTACACTTTAACCATATGTTAAAGAATGCATGATACATCAGTTCACCTCTATATATATACCTGCTTTACGGAAACTCGAGAGCTCAATTGTAAATTACTCGCCGACTTGATTGCTGCTGGCTGCTATGTACCTTCACGTTGAAGAAATTTTTATATTGTGCATAATATATTGAACTAGTGCAAAACAGAGACTGAGATGCAGTTATACTTCAACTATCTTCTGTTTATACAAGGTGAGTTATATTGACTGGATCGGAAACTTTATAAACTTTGAGCCGAGCAAGTTTGGTTATTAATTAATTAATCTTATTGAGTTCAAAATTCCAAATTACACCGCGAATAGGCACATATATACAAGGTTAGACAATTATTTAAATTGATTAATTTGAACATATGTGTGTATTAACTAAATTGCTATTGTGGATATTTAATTTATTAGAATTATTATTTTAGAATATACATTTTAGAATTGAATTGAATTATATGAACGGCTCTACAACATCCTTGAATTCCCGCTAAATCATACGGAAAAGTTAGAAAGAATTAGTTGTCAATAATAGGAAAAGATTATTGACATGGTGGCAGCACTACCCTAGGAGTTAAGAAGTGAGTTATTAACCCTATAACAAGTAGTGTCCGCCTGCAGACAGATTAACAGGGAACAGGTTACCCGTGGTAGACACTACAATACTGTGGCCAAGGCTCTGGTAACCATATTACACCTGCATATCTGATATTCCTGAAGGGATTCTTCCCAACCACTGATAGAATGTGAAGTTTGCCCATGTTTCAACTTTGACACTACCAATTTTGACTCCTATGTAACAAGCGTTGCACTGTAACATTACTACATTTTTTCAGGTACCATTATCTCAACAAAATGGCTGTATGACAAGGTTACTGATGCGATATTACCCACAAATAGTCTGCTACACAAAGCAAGAGGGTCACACCAAAATGAATCCAGGAACTTTCTCACTACAGTAGTATAATGAAATTGAAAACTGTACCCCATTAATTGGCAGATAAGGTATAACTGAAACACGAACTACAGTGGACTACAACAAATTAATATTTGGCATCATCAACCGCTTTCACAGAGAGTGTCAATTGGAAATGTGATATTCTCATGTCAGTGAGAAAAGTAGTGTATGATCTGCACAGCAGTGTACTTACTGTTGAAGTTCCAATTGCAAATGCAAGTATGTCAGTCAGTGATGTAATTGTTATTGAGACACCTGACTGCTGAAGAGCTCGACCTAATCTGTCTGGAACACCTGTGGTTTTGTCTTCACTGCTCAGGTTATCCAAACACTAAACATGAAGAGAGGTAAATTATCTATCTTGACATTTGTTCGCCTATAATTTAAGCATTAAAGTAAAAACAGCAATAAATCCCTCTGGACAAAGATGAACATTTTCTTTGAAAGGTACTAAATTACTATCCCTCACAGGACTCTTTAGTCTGTACAGTTATCCTTCTTTCTGGTTTCAGATAGATTACCTCTGAAGCAAAGCAGTGGTGGCCTGAACATATTACGAGGGTCCCTGTAGACCAACAACTTAAAACTACTGGATCATATACTCTAAATAGGATGCAAATAGGGGACAGTCATATGTGTAACTTATGAGGAAAATATTTGAATGGACAAAAAATGGGAAGAAAAAGTATCCATTCTAATTTTAAAATAGAGTGAATGACAGGTAAAGAGGTCACAAAGAGAGACTTACTCCATTTATGCTACTCTATACCATGTTGTTAACATTTTCCTATGAAATACATCAGATTTTCAATGTTTAGCATATCTCTAAGGAAGACAACACAAGTAAATGTGAGACCTACCCTCCACACAGGCAGGCTATAAACATGGCATGAAATGCATTTAAAAATCATAATTACCCAACAATATGAGACAACACAGAACTTAAAGGCAGAAAATCAAAACAGAGAGAGCAATGGGAGGCCATGATATAACAGTAAGGTAAATCAGTCCTGTTACTGGCCCCGAGTGGCCCAGAGGGTTCCAGGAAGTAAGGTTCCCAGATTTCGTGACAAGGGCACAGGATGGTGGTAGGTTGTCAGCATTATGCACCGGCCGCCTTTACCCCCAGGTACTCATTTCTGTTAGAGGCTGAGTCGACCCCCAGGGCCATAGTGTGATTGGAAGGATTTTATGTCAATAAAATTTCCAATGACACCAGCTGGGATCGAACCAGCGACCTTCTGATTTGTAGCACAGCACCTTAACCACTGTGCTACCACAGTCCCATGATATAAAGGTGCTGATAACAAAATTAACTCAGATATAAATGAGAATTTAATTTGTAAATTCAGTTCTGTTTGAACAGAAAGCTTTTAATACAACATAAAATTCACAATTCTACAACATTAAATGAAGGAGACACCAAATGTCACTATATGGAAATAATGTAGTTGCTACCTAATAAATCTGCAACACAAGAAGATAATAAAGAGTTTCAAACTTGATGAACAGGCCCAATGAGGATTTTGTCTCCCTCTCATGTTCAATGTATCTACACAAACTCAAACATCAAAATATTATGTAAGCTTATTGCTTGGGGATCAATCAGTACCATATACTACTTTTTTAGACAAACACTCCAAAACACTCGAGTTACTTTGAAAGGAATCAGAAATATCATAATTCCTTCCATCATGTTTGGGTTACTCCCTATCTCTTTAAAATATTATGTGGCCAACAGATTAAAGAAAATGGCAAAGCACTTCTTATCAAAATTTATTGAAAATTAATTGCACCGAAACAACAAGCTTATTTATTATGCCAGTCTAATATTTATAGGCTTATACAGAATATTCCCACTGATAATCAGAGAGCCAGAAAATTCTTTCCAAGGACCAAAAAACTAAGTTATCAAAAGTGCATGTATATGGCACTGAAATACTGAAATATACTTAATTATTATGAAAATCCTACATATACATGTTCTGGATTGGCCAAAACGATCCCTTGACATAACACAACTGCCACATATTGAAACAGCAAGAGATACAGATTTTTTTCTATAAAAGAAACTTGTAACAGTCACACAGCCTGAAGAACAAAGACACAGAAAAGCAGATAAAATAAATCTGTATATAACATATTCTGAGATGGCAACTTCCAACAGAATGAGCTGCCACACTTAGTCAACCAACTAATGCACATTAACATATAAGAGTATCTTATGTATGCCTTGTTGGTTTCGTTACCATATGTTATCAGCTTAATGCATGGTCAAGGATTATTTACAATTAGTCAACCAAGTCATTCAAAAGTTCATGTCCTGCACCAACAGAAACACAGAACGCACGCATCACTTAAGTGACTTTTCCCTGCAACCAGTAAAAAACTTATAACAGTACAACCACCTAACAACTGTTAGCCAATTCTACACTGGTTATAAATATATTCCACCTTCTGCATGACTGTCATGTTATATTCTGCTTTAGCTAAAAATTACCGTAATAAAGCACATACACTATAAAATCAAATTAATTAGAAATTTTTAATCGGGCACAAAAACGAGTTTGTTGATTACACAATGATATATACAACTATCATGTCAGTGTCTCTGGGAACAGGCATTTAAACATTAATACAGATATGCATGCTATATTTGGAAGTGATGAAGCATGTCGCTACCCATATATATACGTGGTAGGTGGTAGGGTCCATAAGTTTCCGGCCTGACCAACTTTGAAAGGTGACAGAAATGAAACAACTTTGCTATTTTTCAATATAATCTCCCTTTACTTCAACACACTTTTCACATCTGTGAACCAGC
>Ga0123355_10007095_pt1 | contig 16706 bp, 13 predicted proteins | sample TergutEmb28metaG_3_FD_89872 | JGI IMG/M metagenome (GOLD analysis project Ga0123355, IMG submission 89872) | Embiratermes neotenicus P1 segment gut microbial communities from Petit-Saut dam, French Guiana - Emb289 P1 | ecosystem: Host-associated > Arthropoda: Insects > Digestive system > Gut ...
GAGAATATGGGCTTTCAAGTAGAGTGGAATGCCGCAAGCCGCGAGGTGGTTGTAGTTGATCCTCACTTCACTGTAGCGACACACGATATTACCGACCAAATAAGAGGTGTAGCAACAACAATAGCTACAGGCAACTCTGGATCAAGCTGGAGTCCATATGGGATTAATGCAAGCTATGCGATTATGGAAGATGGCAGCTTATGGGTATGGGGTGGTAGGCAAGGTTATATCCCCGCCAATCCTCCTTATTTCGATGGTGTGCCAGGAGTCGTGTTTAATGAACCCATTAAGGTAATGGATAATGTAGAAAGGATAGCCGGTGGAGTGCAATGGAATTATGCAATAAGAAGTGATAGTAGTTTGTGGTATATCAGCATGCACGGCAGGTTTCTATTGAATTCTGGATTGATTGCATCATCAGCATTTACTCATATAGGCCTCATGGAAGATATTGCATATGTATCGGTCGGCAATGGACATACGATGATAATTGATACAGGTGGCACGCTGTGGGCATGGGGATGTAATGAGTATGGACAACTAGGTGATGGAACAACGTTTGTTAGGCATTCACCAGTGATGGTTCTTGATGACGTGGTCGCTGTAAGTGCCGGAAGCACACACACAATCGCTCTGCGAGGCGACGGCAGCCTATGGGCTTGGGGTTCAAACGCAGAAGGACAGTTTGGAAATGGTACAACGATAGATAGCCACATCCCTATATGGATTATGGATGGGGTGCGTCTTCCATAATAAATGGCTAGGTGATAGATATATGGAGCAGATATTTACCTTATTCAACTCTATCTGCGATCGAATCGCAGAAGCCACCCGCCGTCAACTAGCAGTGTGGAATAACGATCCCTCTGTCCCTTTACCATGACTACTCACAGCAAAGACTCTACCAGCGCATACCTCCTGCTTACACTGGCACAACACAAAAGAAATTCACTATAATTCAGAAAAAATGTTCACTAATGGCCTGTTGAAAACACTACACGCCATTAGCGGCGGCGTGGACGCTGTACCATCTATGCAGTCAAATATGGGCTGTGGGATATTTCCATCGCTTTTGGGTGTCTTGCCCATGCTATTTGAGGATAAAATGTCATGGGTAAAGACTCATCTTACAAAGACGCAAATCTCACAGCTTACTCCAGATGACATAATAATTACAGACGAGTTTGCCACCGGGCTTTCGCATATGTCATATACTTTGGCAACACGGATATGCACGATATGGATGAAATCCTTGTCAGTGTTGCGGCTGCTGGCGTATAATGCAGGCGACAGAGATACCGCAAAAATCATAAACGATTGGTAAGAAAGTGCGTAATCAACCACGCCGCCTATGCAATCTCTTCAACTCTCCAACTGAAATGCACCCAGACATCAACACACCGCACAAATATATCCCCATCAAGGCACAAATGCCCCCAACAAGCCCAAGCCGTAGCCCCGCTGCATTAAGCAGCCAGCGCGTGGCCACAAGACGCGCAACCAGCCCGGCGGCGGCGGCGGCAAGTGCGGGGCGCAGCATCCACTTGGTAAACTCCATCTCTAGCGGCATAAACTGCCGTACTTTTTTTAGCCCAAGAGCTATCACAATTATCAAGCTTGTTAGCCAGCCAAAAATGTAGCCAACAAGCCCAAGCTGCGGCACAAATACATATATAAACCCAATGCTTATCGCCGACGATAGCAACGAGTTGCGAAAAATAAACATCTGACAGCCAAGCCCGTTTAGTACGCCAGATATAACAATTTGCATATATATAAACGGACACATGATGCCAAGCAGCTGTAACATAAGTCCGATTGGCTGGTTGTATATTGCAAGCCCAAGCTCATGCGAAAAGAATATAAACAACGCCGCCGCGCCAAACCCCGTTATCGAGGCAAACAGTAAAGATTTGTTCACAATAAAGCTGACAGAGCGCAGGTCTTTTTTTGTTACTGCCTCTGACACCGCCGGCACAAGGGTAACACTTAGTGCAGTAAGTACCGCAGTTGGGAAGAAGATGAGTGGCATTGCCATACCTGTTATTCTGCCAAACTCACTGATAGCTTCTGTGGCAGAAAGACCAAACATTTGTAGGCGTTGTGGGATAAGGACATTTTCCCATGCAGAGAGTAGAGAACCCGCCACTCGGTTGCCAGTGAGCGGCAATGCCATGCACATGATAAGGGTAAATGTTTGGACAGTGGACATAGTGCCGGGCTTGGTCGCTTCTGTGGGTGGGGTTTCGTGTGGGATATTTCGGTTCAATTTCCTTACACGTCTCAATTTTCGCCACTTGTACGCACAAAATACAAAAGCACACGAGAACATTTCCTCTATTACAATGGCAACCAACGCTACTGCTGCGGCAAACTCAAGCCCACGCGGCACAAAACGAGCAGCAAGCAAGTATACAACAACCATACGCACAACTTGCTCAAGCACTTGGTTTATTGCCGGTATCTTGGCTTGCTGCAGGCCAATAAAATACCCACGCATACATGTACCCGCCGCCATAAATGGGAACGCAAAAGACAAAATGCGAAGTGGCAGCAGCGTTCGGTCATCACCAAAAAAATGCTCTGCAAGAAGCGGCGCACCAAAATACAACGCGCCAGACAGCGCGATTCCAAGTAGTGTGGTAATAATAACGGACTGTCGCAGCATCCGCGCCATATTGCCGTATGCGCCACGTGCATTCTCCTGTGCGGTCAACTTACTTACAGTTGTGTTAAACCCCGCACAAGATATACTCCACGCCAGTGCGTACACTGGCATGATAAGCTGGTACAGCCCCATGCCTTCTGCGCCCATTAGGTTTGACATATATATGCGGTACACAAAGCCCAAAATGCGGGTTGCCACCCCCGCAATGGTAAGGATAAGTGCGCCTGTTAGGACTTTTTTGCGGTTCATATAAAAACCACCTCCATATTGATTCATATCAGTTAAAAACACTCGATGACGAGCCAGTTTCCAACTTATATTACTCTTCAATCATATGAAGGTGGTAAATTATTCATGCGAGATTCTATAGTACCCGATAATTCCATCCATTTTAGCAAATATCCTATCACTGTATGTGAACACAACGCGTATCTCGTCTCCCGCGTTTGCAGGCAGGAAATAATCGGTATCAAGCGAACACCGCAATGCTCCATTTTCCATAATATCTATGGTGCGGTTTGCAAGTTGAATTATCTTACCGGTTTCTACATGCCTGTAAAAGCTGAACTCCTCGCCTTTTGTAACAAGCTCAACTTCTGCCTCGCCTGTCCATACAATGCCTAAGTCGCCGCCGCTCGCTTGCTGCCCCTTTGTTACGTGATGTCTGGGCAGGTTGTCGTCGGACTGATACGAAAACATGCCATCGCATATTATTAGCGCATTAAGCTGCCCGGCATGCCATGTATCAAGCGCACCGTCAATTATAACAAAGTTGCGGTTATGGTTGATTAGTGGGTTACAGCTGAGTCTCTTGTGGCTGTAGTTGAGTGTCGGGCAATGCCCAACAACCACCCATTTGTCAAACACGGCTGTATTTTCCTGCCCACCCATATATTTTACAGCATCTTGCTCCATGGGATAAATACATAATCTGGTGTTTCTATAATGTGAGGCAGGCTCTCAAACCACGCAATAGCCCGCGCTTTCGTATCTTTGTCAATCATTTTGGGCAACCGCCCTGCCACATCCCAATTGCCACGTATGGCATATACATTTTCACGTTTGCATAAATCCACTGTGAATTCGAGAAATTCATCAAAATTCTTATTGTTATGCCGCCCAACACAAATATCACCCAGTAGTATCAATATATCATCGTCACAGAAACCGATATTGTCCAAAAGCCGCTGGAAAATATCAAAATGCCCATGTGCATCGCTTATACAAATAATGCGTTTGCCATGCGGAATTGTGAGTTTGACTACATTGGCCATGTCTGCCCGGAACGGTACGTCACTAGACTTCAATTGTTACCACCTGACGGCCAACCATGGGCAGTCTGTATGCCCATTCGCCATTTTTCGCAACGCCGCCAATACTCGATACACCAATATGCTCTGGGTAGGCGTTATCTACCGTGCAAATGGTTACATCATGGAATTTCGACTTTATCAGCACATGCACCTCGTGGTAATCGCGCATTAGCCCCTGCGAGAACGCGCTTGCATCACGCCCGCCATTTACGGCCTGGAAAATGACTGTCGCGCCCATTCTCGTAAGCTGTTGTACAAGGTTTGGGTCGGGCATTGGCGTACAAGATGGGTTTGCCCACATGTCGTTGCATATGAGCCCGGCAACGGTAATGCCTTGGAATTGGAATACTTGCAGTGGCTGCACGGCATAGTCGTTTACCTCGCCGACTGGTGGCAAGCCGCTGCCGCAACGCAGTGTTTTTGAATGGAAGCCTAAATACTCTCCACCGGGCGTGTAAAACCGGACTTGGTTGTAGCAAAGCCCATCATCTTCCACCATACATGTGCCAAGGGCAAGCCCCAGTTTCCGCTCTGCCGCAAAAGCAGTAATTTCCGCAAGTGCATCCCTTTGTGACACAACATCAAAATGTGGAGTATAGCCAGAAAGCGCGCCCTCTGGTGTAAGCATGATGTGTGCACGTTCGTTTGCTGCCTGTAGTGCGGCCTCTTTTATGCCCGCTAAGTTTTTACCAATGTCATCGTAAACAGAAAGTTGCGCAAGTGTAACACGCATCATCTACACTCCCTCTCCAATTAGTTTGTACGTACAGCCTTCCATAAAATAGTCTGCATCCAGCGCAAGCTCACGACGCAGGTACGCGGTAAGCGACTCCATGCCCGGCTCTTCGCTAGTGCGGTGGTTGACGCGCACTATGGGGAAGTTTGAATCCACCGCACAGGCAATACCCGCCCAGTACGGTGTACCATCATCACATACAATGCCAAGGTCGCAGCCAAGGCGCATGTAGTCATTTGGGCTGCCTGCGCAGCCTGTTCCTACACCAATGCGGCGCACTGTTCGGCTTTCGTCTCCTACAAATTGCACAAGCGGCTCACCGAGAGTGGCTGTTCTTGCAGCAATGGTACGCGCCCATTCCCGTGCCGTTTTTTCCGTCACGTTATAGCATAGGACATAACCATCGTAGCCAATTTCCGGCGTGCCACTTAGCCCAAGGAAGTTTGCCCATGCGTAAGGTATGCCATAGGTAGGGAAGCGATCCCATGTGTCGTGTAGGCGCAGTACGGTAATGCCGGATGCAAGCAAGTCTAATTTTTCCTGCGGGACAATGTAGTGCGGGTTGTCTTTGAAATAAAGCTCGCGTTCTTGCGCGTCGGAATAACCCCAGTATGTTGGCTCGTGTGTAATAAGCAGGTCGTAGCCCTCGTCTACTGCCTTGCGTATAGATGTTAGTGTGCTTTGCCATGTAACAAGGATACGCTTTACCTCGCGGTCTCCATCGCCTGCAATAGTGTTATCCCAAGTTTTGCCCCAGTCGGGTACCCAGGGGGAGCGTTCGAGAAAGTGCTGGCGTATTTGGTTTGCGGTCATGGTTATGTCCTCCTTGTCAATTGTTGCCTGTAGTATATATAACCATGTTGGCTGTGTCAAAACACTGTGCGGGATATGCACGATTGGACATATGGACAGTATGATGCATGATGTATATAAACATTTTGTAAAAGTTTTTTGTAAAAATGTATTGACAGTGTCGCGGGGGGGTGCAATACGCAGTATATATACAAAATAATAACTCCTATCAATACTATACTCCTTCGTTACATACCACGTTACCCAACAGCTACCCCTCACAAGCCATGCTTGATACTGTTTCCAATTATGAAGTTGTTTTTTGCTATTGCTCATAACCGCTTGCGGGAACGCTAGCTTTGCTTTGCAAAACCGCTTCATCCCGCCTCGCATTCGCAAATTGCCACAAAAAACAACGACTGCTTTCAAAATGGAAACAGTCTAATCAGCAAGGTGCGTGGGTTCACATATATAAACTACCTAACCAGACCTATGAGAAATGAGAACGGAATTATCCCATTATACGCGATACATTGCCGTACGTATGCCCTTCTGGGCTTGCCCCGCAATAACGCGTGTACGGGTATGATTTTGAAAGTAATGCATTTGTTACTTACAAGGTCTTGTTTATACAAACCGCAGGAGGTACGTATGAAGAAAGTAAATTAATTTACCGCTGGTTATCAAATATAAAGAAATTTATTGCCGTTACACATCACCTGTGATATATTTGGCGGGCTTTATTCTCATACCCCAAGGAGGACAACCAAATGACACTAAGGTTAGACTATAACAACATGATGTCGCATATGCTTGGCACAGAGGGCATCGCACAGGCCGAAATCGACAGCCTTTCCGCAAAAATAGCAAACGCAAACGCTGCAATGGTGGCTAAGCGCGCCGCAGGCAAAATGGCATGGCGCGACCTGCCGTACAACCAGTCTCAGGTTGTACAAGACATTAATGCCTATGTAGCAGAGGTGAAGGACGATATTGATGCATTTGTTGTACTGGGCATTGGCGGCAGTGCGCTGGGGCCAATGGCTGTGCAGCAAGCATTAAACCACCCGTTCTATAACGAACTGCCTCGCGAAAAGCGTGGCGGCTATCCTAAACTGTACGTAGTAGACAATGTAGACCCAGAGCGGCTTGTATACCTGTTTCAAACAATCGACCCTGCGCGCTGCTTGTTTAATGTAATATCAAAGTCTGGCAGTACGAGTGAGACCATGAGCCAGTTTATGATTGTGCAAAAATTGCTGGAAGAAAAAATTGGCAAAGAGGCTGCAAAAAAGCTAATCGTTTGTACTACAGATGCGGCATCTGGCAACCTCATTACAATAGCAAAGCAAGAGGGGTACAGATATTTTATTATTCCAAGTGCAGTGGGCGGGCGTTTTTCCGAGCTTACGCCTGTGGGCTTGTTGCCTGCGGCTTTTTGTGGGATAGACATTGCCGGGCTACTTGAGGGTGCAGCACAAATGGACAAACTCTGCGCCCCAGACGATATCTGCAAAAATGCGCCGCATATGTTTGCACTGCTGCATTATATTGGTATGACACGTGGTAAAAACATCACTGTTGTGATGCCATATGCGGACTCGCTAAAATTTATCTCCGACTGGTTTGCACAGCTTTGGGCGGAGTCACTTGGCAAGCAGTACGACCTAGAGGGCAATGTAGTAAATGTTGGCCAAACCCCGGTTAAAGCCCTTGGCGTTACCGACCAGCATTCGCAGGTGCAGCTGTATGCAGAAGGGCCGTTTGACAAAATTATCGTGCTGCTTGGTGTGGATGAATACCGCGAGACCATTACCATCCCAAAAACCTATGGGGATATGCCTAGCCTTGGCTTCCTTGGCGGAGTGACGCATAACCAGCTTATCAAGACCGAGCAAGACGCTACGGAGTACGCCCTCACCAAGGCCGGTCGGATGAACATGACCATCACATTGCCTAAAGTTACACCGCAGACATTGGGGCAGCTCCTGTACTTTTTTGAGGTTGCGACTGCCTATGCTGGTGAGCTTATGAATATCGATGCCTTCGACCAACCCGGAGTTGAGGAAGGTAAAAACGCAACCTATGCCATGTTTGGGCGGCCTGGATACGAAGAGAAAAAGGCGGAGCTAGATGCTGCACCGGCGAAGGATGCTAAATTTGTGATATGACAGATATCTTACTAATTTCCTCTGGTATACACAGGCATGATGCGGCAATACGTGGCCATTGGAAAAAATGCAATTGAAACGGCCATTGGTCGTTTTTTTTTGATGCAGATACAACTTTGGTTTGTTTTTGTGTAAATTGCATCCATTGATACAACTTAAATTTTATCGTATACTCTAAATAACACAAAAATTTGCACAAATACAAGGTGAACAACTATGAGTGAAATTGGAGCAAACATAGCGGCATTGCGCAAGCAAAAGGGCATCACCCAAGAAAATTTGGCAGACATTGTTGGCATTACTGCACAGGCAGTTTCTAAATGGGAGAGCGGTGGCTCACCGGATACGGCACTGTTGCCTGTCATAGCCGATTACTTCGGTGTGAGCATAGACAGTTTGTTTGGGCGTAGAGGCAATGTCTCCAACATGCGGGATGAAGTGTTACACTACATCGCATCATTCCCAGCGGAGGAACGGCTACATCGTGCATTTGATTTGTGCCTGTACATTCCGCTTGCAGTATCAAACATGCCGGACGAAGTAAACATGGGCTATGACGAGATGGTTAAGATTATCGAAGATGTACGGCGAAAACAGCCGACGGATGCACTTTACATTAGCGATGATGGTCTTGGCCTCGTGGGTTTACAAAGAGCGGTGCGTTTTTTTCTGCTAATGCCTGAACCAGACGAAGGCTGGGGTACGCATATACATTATCGGGAAGAGTGCAGCAGATTGTTTGCCATGCTTGCGGATGAAAATGCTCTACATGCGATGTTTTTCTTGCATTCACGTGAAAACAAGCATTTCACTGCGCAGCTTTTAGAGCGTGAGCTTGATATTCCTGCACAGCGCGTGAGCGAAATACTTGAGATGTTTGCGGAGTTCGGGCTTGTCACAGCAAAGGAATTGGAGATGAATGATGCTTTTGTAACATTTTATGAGTTTAAGCCTGAAATTACGATATTGCCTTTGCTTATTTTTGCAGAAAGGTTCTGCAATAGGCAAAAGATGTATTTTTCAAATATCCAGATGCGTAAAAAACCGTTTTTAAGCACATCGAGGGGAGATAAATAATGAAATCCTTTTTCACAACCCTGCGCCGTACGCGGCTCAGATATCGTAGCTTTATCCTGTTTTACCTGCTTGCCGCAGTAGTGCTTGGCGTTGGTACTGTTGTAATGAACCGCCTAAGTGGCGAAATGAGCCAGGCCGCGCTTGAGGGCGATATAGATATGCTGCTGCGTTTTATCGCGCTTATCACGGGAGTGATGCTGATGAGGGCTGGTGCATCTGCAGCAACCACTCTTATACTTGCGCGTTTTTCTGCAAAGGCAGGTTATCGTCTTCGCGCACTGTTTGTTGACCATTTCCTTCGTGTGCCTTTTGCAAGGCTTGAGAAAACACCAAGCGGTGAGCTGCTTTCTGTATATTCAAATGATATACCGCTGGCAGAGCGGCTTGTATCGTCTGGGTTTTTGGGTATTGTGGCGGACTTTATTGGCTTTGTTTCGGCATTTGTGTTTCTAATTGTAATTAGCCCGCGTTTTACTGGAGTGTTGCTTGTTGCGGCTGTGGGTATGCTGGTGGTGCAGTTCGCTCTTTCTATGCCGATACAAAAATGGAGTGTGCGTATGTCGGAAGAGACGGCAAAGTTTAACGCCATTGTAAACGACTCGTTGCAGAACCTATCTGTTGTTGCGGCATACTCGCTGGATGAGGTGTTGGAGCGGCGGTATATGGATGCATACAATAAGTACTTTGCTGTACTTAAAAGCTTTGCCAAGGCACTTGCGCTAACGGTAGGGACAATGGTAGCGGTATTGTTTAGCCCGCTTATTGTCGTGGTTATAGTGCTTGCATTGGCCACCATTGATGGTGGCATGACGCTGGTTGAGTTTATTGCGTTTTCCACAACTATAATGGTTGCTGCAGGTGGCCTTACAATGATGGCGCAAATGGTGAGCGGCCTCGCAAGGGCTGCAGGTGGGGCAAAACGTCTGCTGGAGAACACTGACAGCGAGCTTGAGGAAGAGTTACAATATTTGGATGCTATATCGCCCACTGACGTACGTGGCGACATATCATTTAGAAATGTAAGTTTTGCATATGGCGGTGATACCGATATAGAGCAGCAGGAAGCAAAACTCGCACTGGATAATGTGTCATTTGACATACCAGCAGGTAGCAAGGTAGGTATTGTTGGCGGCAGCGGCAGCGGCAAGTCCACATTGCTCAAATTACTGCTTGGGTTGTACTCTCCAAACAAGGGGGAGATACTGCTGGGTGGGCAGGACATTTTGCAAATGCCAAAGGGGCAGCTGCGTGAGGTGTTTGCATATGTGCCGCAAGACTCGTTCTTGTTCCCGGGTAGTATTGGAGAAAATATCACATTGGATGATGTGTGGCACGAGGATTCACAGCTCCACCAAGCCTGCTCCGATGCAGGAATACTTGACTTTATCAACACTCTGCCAAATAAGTTTTGCGGAGAACTGACCGAGGCTGCCGAAAACATATCTGGTGGGCAACGCCAGCGCATTGCAATGGCAAGGGCATTCTATAAAAATGCGCCTATTATCTTGTTCGACGAGGCCACATCTTCCCTTGACCCGGTAACCGAGGCGGCGGTGTTAGAGAGCTTACAAAATGCGACTTCTAAAAAAACGGTAATTATTGTAGCGCACAGAGAGTCTGCAATTGCAAATTGCGATATGCTAATTGTGCTTGATGCGGGCAGGGTTAGGGAGGTAACACGATGCTAAATAAACTAACACAAGGCGATAACCAATATTTTTTCAAAATGTTTCGCTTTATGCGGCCGTATGGGTTTCGCTATGGCTTTACGCAGCTCATCTACAGCGGGCAGGGCTTTGCAATGCCATTTATACTTTCTATTTTTATTGGCAATATCATGGCTGCCATCGTAGGTGGCAACCGTGACGCGCTTATTACCGCTGGCATACAGCTTGCAATAATGCTTGCAGTATTTGTTACATGCCTACTGGTTGCTGTGTATGCAAACATCCTTATACTTGGCCGTGTTGCACTAGACTTTAAGCGGACACTCTTTCGCTCGTTTGTGAAAATGGGACTTGAGGATGCCAGCCACAGCGGTGAAGGAATAGCGGCAATAAACACAGATGCGGATACTGCACTAGACATTTTCGAGGGTCCGCTTATGATGTTTTTGATGAGCGTGATAACTATTATGGGCTCGACCGTGGTAATATTTGCACGGGACTGGCGGCTTGGACTTGGGTCACTTGGCGTTGGGTTTGTCAGTTTTTATATGCAAAACAGGTTCACTAAGCCGCTTGCGGAAGTAGGTAGGGAACGACTTGCTGCCAACGCAGATAGCCTAAAAGCGGCGAGCAATGTGTTTTCCGGCGCGGTAGCCATACGTGCGTATAATATGCAGCCTCAAACACTGATAGCCTTTGACCGGGAAAATGGTCGATTGCGTACATTGGATATACGCCACGGGTTTATCACACTCGGTCAAAATCTGTTCCGTACTGTTGAGGGCTGGCTTACGCTGCTTGTGGTATTTGGGCTTGGTGGTTGGCTTGCTGCAACCGGGCGTATTGAATTTTACACTATTGCGGCGGTGTTTGTTTTGTGTTCCGCGCTTACATCCAGCATTGGGCAAATTGGCACAAACTACGCAAGCCTTCAGCCACCAATAGCGGGAGCGAAACGTGTTTTTGCTATAATGGAAAAGGCAGACACATACGACATAGCAAAAAAAGACGGCACAGAACGTATGGCAAATGGATATACGCTTGCCATAAATAATCTAAACTTCTGTTATTTGGATGGGGACAGTGACGTCCTTTCCGACATAAATATGCGCATTGAAGAGGGACAGATGGTCGCACTCGTTGGCGAGTCTGGCAGCGGGAAATCTACACTGCTGCGCGTGTTAATGGGTATGTACGACCGTGATAGCATGGATATGTCTGTAGGTGATTTGTATTGGAAAGAAGCATCGCTTGCAGGCTGGCGTAAAAATTTTGCCTATGTAGACCAGAGCTGTAAGCTGTTTGATATGACAATCCGTGAAAATATTGCAATGGGGCTTGGCGGGGATGCTACAGACGAGGATGTAGCAGAGGCCGCGCGTCGCGCCAGCGCAGACAGTTTTATCTGTGAGCTTGATAATGGCTACGATATTCCATGCGGCGAAAAGGGTGACACCCTATCTGGTGGGCAAAAGCAGCGCATTGCAATAGCTCGCGCTCTTGTCAAAAAAGCACCTGTCCTGCTATTTGATGAGGCTACAAGCGCACTGGACGCAGATAGCGAGCAGCATATAATGGAAACAATGGAGTCACTAAGAAAAAGCCACACGATAGTTTTCACCACTCACAATATGGCCAACGTACAAACAGCGGACATTATTGTTGTGATGGAAAACGGGCGTGTGGCGGAAATTGGTACGCATGAGGAGTTAGTGACTAAAAGTGGAGTGTATTGGGGATTGGTTAGTACAAATTATTGTCCCCAAAATGCTTTAGCACCACAAGTGGCTCAAACTCAGATCCATTGACGATAGTAACCCCAGCCTGCGCAGCCGTTTCACTAACAAAATATTCATCGGCAGTACGCTGGTTGATACGTATCATCTGCGCAGTCTCTGCTGCAAAACTGCCAAACGTACCATGCCCCTGTACAAGCACACAGCCATGTGCCGCATTATCTTTCACGGTAACGGTTTGGCCTGGGTATATAGTTAGCTCTTTTGCGGAAAAATATGGTGTGTCGTATGTTATCCATTTTTCCATATGGGTTGGGTCGTCTGTGCAAACCACAGGCGGACGGAAATACTTCTGTCTAAAATCCGGGTCTACATTTATCTCCCAGTCCAGAAGATCTATCGGGTCGCCTTTGCCGTCTGGCAAACTCCGGGTTATACTGTCTCTTGAGTTTATCGCACCCGCAGTTACATTCTCGAACACCGCACCGGATTGAGAGTTCCACTGTGGCTCGTATGTGAGATATGAGCCGGGTGCGTGTAGTACGCCAGGGGGTACATACCAGCCAGTACCAAGCTCTAGTCTGAAAGCGCGTGACAATTCGGTCAAACGTGTATCACGCTCATCAAAGTCAGCCATACGCTCGCGCACTTGCTCCTTTGTAACCGAAGTATCGAACCCAAAATACGTATGCGGGAACGTACCAGCGTGGTTGTTAAGCTGTGGTGGGAAAAAATACGCCTCCGGCTTACCAAACTGCCCAATACGCGCCGCATTTTCAAACCCCAGGTGTATATGATGGAATAATGGCTCTCCATAGTCGAAGAATTTTGCATGTATCGGAAATGTTCCATGCTTGGTCATTAGCTCTTCGCCAATAAGTTCTGGGCCAAGCTCTTCCACTGCCTCGCGTAGTGTTATGTCGCTTATTTCTTCGCCAGTATCAACGTAGTTGGAGTTGGCCATGACCGAGGCAAGCAACCGTTCCTTTATTGCACCGCGCGCCATGCCAAAGCCGTAGTAATCATCTGGGTGAAGACGAAGGCGGTATCCTGGTTTTGAGAAGTTGTATGCCACAAAATTTGGCCTAAGGCGTAAAATACCGTTGCCCTTGTCAAACAAATGTCGAATTTTTACCCTAGACATAATCTAAGCCTCTTTCATAGTATTTAACGCGTGCATCAAGCTCTGTGTAATCTACATAGCCGTCTTGCAAGAAGCGGTCGACTGCCGCTGTGTTTGGTATGCCTGCACGCCCACCAATGCGTGTACACTTGATAGCTGCAGTGGCACAGGCAAACCGTGCAGCGTCTTTCGCGCTGCGCCCTTGCAGTAGTGCGGTGAGGTATGCCCCGTGGAAAACATCGCCTGCACCAAGTGTATCTACAACATCTACAGCAAAGCCTGGTACAGCAAAAAAACCACCAGCACTCACACCAACGCAACCTTTTTCGGCAAGGGTGAATACAACAATTTCTGGTCCCTCTGCCATAATGGCGCGGCAATTTTCTTCATACTTATCATTGCTAAACAATTTATTGTAAAAGTATTGCGACCCAACAAAAACATCAATTTTTGGCAGCATGTCCATTATCTCTTGCGAATATCCATCCGCATCTATAAACACCTTGACCCCCGCCGCCCTGGCAATGTCTACCGCATGGTTGACGACCGTGTCTGCTTGGCAAATGAAGAGATATTTTGCCGCACGTATTTTGTCCGCATCAATATCTGCTATTTCATACCTTGGTGTCGTGCCACCTCTGCCCAATATAGTACGACTGCTCGCTTCTGCCTCACTAAGTACAACAGATAGCGATGTTGTGTCACCTTGTTTTATCACAAGCGATGACACATCAATGCTGTGCCGCTCGAAGTCTGCCACAATAAATTTGCCAAAAATATCGTCGCCAACGCAGCCAAGCATTGCGCATGTTGCGCCAAGCCGTGCACAGGCTACCATCCCTGTTGCTACTTTGCCGCCTCCCTGCCAGCTAAGTTGGTTAATATGCTCGCTGCTGTCTGGGACGGGGAACTTGCTCATAGCAACATTCAAGTCTATGCAAGGCATGTCTATGCCAATTATCTGGTGCATGATATCAGTCCTCCTATAGCACATACCCATTCGGGTTCAAGAGCCTAATCTTACTGCGCAAAAACTCAATTACAGGTTCTTCGATATTATTTGCAATCGCATATGCGTCCTGCGCATCGCAAGCCGCAAGTGAGGCTGCATATGCACGGAAATACTCTGTTGCCAGGTTGTACTTGCTTATACCAAGCCTCACGGTTTCCTGCATCTGCTCATCTGGTATATCAGAACTGCCGTGCAGCACAAGCGGAATATCTAAAGCGGCACGCAATGCCCGTATTCTATCGAAATCGAGTGCGGGAGTTTGCACATATGGCCCGTGCGCGTTGCCAACTGCAATGGCCAGTGCGTCACAACCCGTGCGGGCAACAAAGTCGCAAGCTTGTTCCACATTGGTAAAATTGTCTGTGTTTGTTATATCACCAACATTGTTGCCGCTGCCAACCCGTCCAAGCTCTGCCTCAACATCCACATCAAATACGCGTGCGGCGCGTACAACTGCGGCAGTAAGTGCAACATTATCCTCATATGGTAGTGATGAGCCATCAACCATAATGGATGGGAAACCATTTCGTACCCCGGATATTGCTATATCAAAGTTTACAGAGTGGTCAAGATGCACTGCAACGGGTACAGCTGCCTTTTTAGCAAGTTTTATCGCCATGTGTGCAATAAACTCCTGCGGGATAAAATTGTTAAAGCCTGGGTAAAACTGAATGACAATAGGCATTTTTTCAAGTTCCGCCGCTTTGATAGCCCATTTTACGGTTTCGAAGTTGAATGTGTTTGCAGCCAGCACACCATATTTGTTTTGCGTGGCATGGGTTAAGACTTGCTTGGTTTTAGATAGCATTGGGATTGTTCCTTTCTGTAAAAAAAATATCATTCTGTAGTATACAATACAGCGTGATAATATCATTATTGCAGATGCGATACAATACCTACAACTTCACTAACACATCCTTTGCGAACCCGCTTCTTGGGAATAAATCTCCAAAGCCGCTATCACGCACATTTACAACCATCTCAGAATCAGACACAAAGGATAAACCAATCTCAAGCCTTGTTGTACCCTTTGGCCTGATTGGAAGCCCGCCAAGCTGGACACTGCCAAGCTCATCAATCTCACCTGCGGCGGAACGCCTGCACAGCATAAGGTCGACTACGCCGTTTACCTCCTGGTTTACCAGCACCAGCTTTGATAAATGGTTTTGCCACCAAAATGCATTACGCTCTACCAAAGGAAAAAAACTAACACCGTCTGTCAGACCAATGTCGCATGTGAGTTGGTGTGTATCGGTGAGGGTGAGTGGTGCGCCGGCTTCTGCAAGTCCAAGTGTACGTGCGGCAACTATTGCCGCACCCTCGCATGTAACCATTTTGGGGTTTTTGTAGAAATCTAGCTGATGGGCAGAAAAGTGCGAAAGCGCAGCTTCCTTGACCCATAGCATATCAAAACCGCCTCCAACACAAAGCACTCTATCAATTTGACCAGGCGAAAGCGGTGTGTCAGAAATACATTTATCAAATACTTCATGTATGAACGCATCAAAACGGCGGGCGTATGGGCGTACAATGCCCTGCACCTGCTCATGAGTGATAGTCTGCTCAAATGGAGGGTACGTAAAATTGAAGTACATTTTCACGGGTTTGCTTCGGATATTTCTAGTGAAAAGCATGTCGCGGTGCTGGTATGCAAACGCTTGCGAGTGTTCGTGCAACTGTCGTGCAAGGCTTGTAGCAAGTGGCTTGTCGCGGCTCACTTCCTTGCGTACGAACGACTCGAAAAATTCTTCAACATCTGTATTAATTTTGCCTGCGCTAATTTCACTGTCAAACATGGAGGATAGGCTTACGACTTGTGTACCTGCGTCACTTACGCTTACTTCATACAAGCCGCCGCGCAACTCACGCGCACCAAAATCCAGCAGCATAACACGTTGTGCATCTTTCTCCTGCAGAAAATAATGCGCAAGCACACACTCTCTGTCAGGCACAAACGCGATAAGCTCCTTTTCATAGCCAGCAAGCTTGAATGCACGTGTTAGCTCATCGCACGCAAGACCACTGAAATATGCAGGGACGGTGGCGACTATGCCAACAATTTCTCCTTTTGGGTTAATACTGTGTACGCTGCCCAATATTTCTTTGATAAACAGTGCGAGTACGCCAGCTATGCTTAGCGAGCGGCGGTCTACATCTACATGGCCAAAGTTCCCAAGCTGCTCCATTAGCGTACCCAGAGTGACCTCTGTACCCGCGCCGCGGTTTAGAATAGCATATTCTCCAAACACCCATTCACGTGTTTCGGCAATGTATTGCGCTACTGTGGGGATGGACGGCTTACCATACCCGCCACTTAGGTCGATATAATCCGGCTCGTCCGTAGCAAAGTTATAAAACGCGATACCAGATGAGTCGTTGCCAAGGTCTAGACCAATAATGTAATAGGACTC
>Ga0123355_10007096_pt1 | contig 16706 bp, 11 predicted proteins | sample TergutEmb28metaG_3_FD_89872 | JGI IMG/M metagenome (GOLD analysis project Ga0123355, IMG submission 89872) | Embiratermes neotenicus P1 segment gut microbial communities from Petit-Saut dam, French Guiana - Emb289 P1 | ecosystem: Host-associated > Arthropoda: Insects > Digestive system > Gut ...
CCATCGGCCAAACCCAGTGCGCTAACCCGCCAACTGGTCACTTGATCCGGCAAAGTAAATGTAATTGTCCCTAGGCCGTCTGCCCCGGTTTGCACGACTTCAAAGACAGGGTTCTCCACAAAATCTCGCCGGAAACTGGGGTCACCACCGCCGTTGTCACCACCTCCGCCTTCCGCTCCGTCACCGCCGCCACCAAAATTGTGCTGGATAAACGACGCAAATTGACTATGGGGGAATCCCCAAGTATCAATCTGCGAGCTGCGATACAGCCGCGAAAGGAAATCTGCCGAGTGGCTGCCCCAGCCAAATATACCGGATTCGTCCACCACGCTAACCGTCACCCGCGTCGGAACCGGCTGCCCGTCCGCGTCGGTGGTGCGAATCTGCGCGGTCACCACATCGCCAGGGCTATAGCTCTCCCGGTCAAATTCAAGTTCTATCTGCAATTCCCGTTCCGTGTAATCATAATGAACCGATATATGCGGCACCGGGAAGATGTAACCGTTGTCAAAGTACGCCCCGAAAATAATCCCAGAGCTGATGGCCTCTTCGGGGAAGGTGATGGGAACGCCCACGGGGCTGCCCACCATAGTGGAAAGAATCCCGTCCCGCACCAGCACTGTGAGTACACGCCCTATGGCTGGTGTTGCTGCGTCTCCGTGGTCAAACCAGCCAGGATTCCAAGGCATATTATCTTCCATCAAAATTACATTGGTGGATTCGCCCACGCCCAAATCTCTGTGCCTGCGGAACCAGCCCCAATTTTCGAAGAGGGGTTCTGCCTGAATCCTATTCTCCAACTCAAATCCAAAATGCCGTATAGACGAATCATGTGCCGGGTGAAACCAGCCTCGCCCAAGCGACACCCATTCAACGGTGGGCAGCCCCCGGGAGTCATTGTATCGGACGGTTATGCTGTAGCTAATCATCGGATCATCTGACGAGTGAGACTCGCCAATTGATGCGTGGCCGTTCTGTGTGCGGCCAGATATTGTTCTGTAAATGTAATGCTCCGTGTCAAAATCGTACATAGTAATCGTGCGCCGATTTATATGGTCATAGTGCTGGCTTCGTATTGTGCGGGTGGTTACGCTGCGGGTTATTTCCACCTCAAAGTCTATATCCACTGGCTGGCCACGGAAATTTTCCATATCGCCAAACAGGCCATACAGCGAATCGGCGGCATTTAACCCATCCAGTGTGATTTCGCTTGTAGTAAGGGTAATAATGCCATCATCGCAAACATACGACTCCATCATTATGTCCCTGTGCGCGATGATATATTGCAAAAGTACACTTTGGGACGCCTGTGTATCACCCACCACAGAAAACCAATGAGATGTCACATACGGCCGCCACCCGTGAGCCTGATCGCGGGAAGTTCGCCCGGCTGGGATTTGTCCGCGGGCTATTCCATAATCGTCTGTGACAAGTGATGTATCGCCATCCCGCAAAGCCAGTCCCTGTATAGGCAACCCCGCAAAGTTGGTGACAGCAATTTCTACGTTGGCATGTTCGCCATAAAAATAAGCGTTTTTGTCCACCGAGCCGTCAAGCACAAAACTAAGATTTGTATAATCCGCAAAATTGACCCAGGCAGACATAATCCTTTCGCCGCCTGCCTCTACGATGACGTCCACATGGCCAAACATGTTTTCCACAGGCAGGCGTTTATTAAATGCGCCAAATTCGTCCAGTTCTATGGGAACTTCCAACATATCGCCCAAGCGCAACGTAAACACATCGCCAGGCAAAATCTCCTGCCCATAGCGCGGCGTTATAACCCCCAAAATATCCACCGTGTCGGACGGGCGGTAGGTTGGGCGGTCTGTGTACATATAGGTAAGGAATCGCCCGCTTGGGGTAAGCGGCGTTGGTGCGAAGGTTCTTTTTGTGTAGGCAAACGGCAAATAATTTCCGTATGTGATAAATATTTCTGTGCTGCCGCCTGTGGGCGTTTCCATTGTGGCAACGCCTTCGGGGTTGGATGTGGCTGTGGCTTCGCCTGCAGTTATCTGCGCGCCTGCGGCGGGGCGGTGTGTGGTGGCATCATGTATCCAAAACACAGTCTCACCCGCGATTGAAAGGGAATACACAGATATCGCCGACACCTGTATAAACTTGTGTACATCTGCGGCTTCGCTGTAAGCGCAGCGAACCCTTGCGAAATAATATCCCTCGGGCAGCGTCTCTCCCCAGAACAAATAATGAAATTCCCGGTGCGAACCGGGGAACGATGTTATTTCAATTGAGCGGGTGTCCATGTATTCCGCAGTATCTGTGGCGGGGTTGAATCCCAGGAAATTTTCGGGTGTTTGCAAATCATACAGGCTCACGTAGAATTCCCGGTGCGGGAAGTCATAGGCCAGTTCCATCGCGATAAAAACCTCTGTCCATGGCAAAAACGTCTCGTATGCACTGCCTGCGATAGAAAACGGCCGCTGGGTTGCTGTCCCCCAGGTGGTGGTAAACGAGAACGAATAACTTTCGTCCAATACTTCTCCGCAAGTGCTTTGCAATCCAGACTCGATTGCAATCGTGTACATGGTGCTAAATTCCAGCGCATCTGACACGAAAATATGAGTGTTGTCTCGTTGCAAGAATGTGCCATCCACCGGCGGATAAATTGAAAACGCAGCCATAACATTTTCCGGTGCAACCGGTCGGCTAAATGTGATTTCTATTCCGGTGTCTACGGGTATGTTGTGGGTGCTGTTGGCCGGGGTGGCCGATGTTATGCGAAAAATATCCATGGTTTGGAACGCATAGGAAACAGGCTGCATTCCCGGCGGGCTGTACACAAGGTTTACAATTTGGTCGGGCGCAAGCGGTTCGTTGAAACTTAGCAGAAATGCATCGCCCTGCTGCGCAAACGCGAAATCACCTCCACCACGGACAGATAAGTACGAACGCAGGTGATTCTCTGTAAGGGTTTGCGCAGATGCAATCAAAAATGAGGCGTCCCGCTGCACCAGCACACCCGGGTGCGTTGCGCCATTGATGTATGACGGGGTTATTTCTATGTTGGCCATGGGCGCTATGGCGAAGGGTTCTGGCTCCACAGGAGTTTCAATTTCAACACCGTCTGGTGGAGGTGTGGTAACTTGCGCCATATATTGCGGCTCGCCGGTATCGCGCGTGTAGATAAACACCACCGCCAGCGACGCAGCTATTACTATCGGGCAAATGATAAAGATTGCCAGCATTGTTTGTTTGCTCATTGAGGAGGCTCCTTTTGTTTTTGTGATTTTTGGGCTTCTATTTCCGCAATTTCAAGGCGCGGGTCTTTGTCCATTTCTGGGCGGTATCTTTTGAAAATTCGCATAATCAAGTAGGAGGATAACATGGCGTAAACCCCGGGCGCGGCAAGGATAAGGAATCCCGTGGCCATCCCCACGATGATCACCGCAAAAAGCAACCCCGCACAAACAACAGTCGTCAAAAAATGCCGGTTAGCCATAATAAAACTGCTTTTGATAGTCTGCACAAACCCCATTTCAAACCGGGCGGTGATTGGGAACATGTAAATGGACATAAAAATAAGCTGCAGGCCAAAAATAAACTGAGCCGGTAAAATAAACAAGCCCATGATACCAACAGCTTCTGTGTTGATGGCCTCGGTGGTTAGCAGCCATATATTCAGCGCAATAATGCCCCCGGCTACAAACAACAGCAGCCACAACAAGGTTGCGCGCTTGAAATTGGCCTTAAATGCCAGCCAAAAATCCGCTGTGATATAGCCCTCCCTTTCCGCAATGCGACGGGTAGATACATAAAACATGGCAGACGTAGCCGCCCCGATGGTGACAATGGGAATGCTAAACAACAGCCACATAAGGCTCAACACAAGAGTGTCGGCCAAAAACCCGCCATACTTATTGAAAGGCCCGTCTAAGCTAAAAAATTCGCGCATGAGATTCTCCTTTTATGTTAGATGCTTCATAATATTGTATCACAAAAAAGGGCATACTAGGACAAAAACGAAAGGACTAAACCACATGCGCAATTGTAAAAAATTCAAGCCTCAACCATCTGCAGTGCATCACCACCATCGCAACCCCAAAAGCGATTGCCAAAGCTGTGTGTATTTTTCCCAATCAAACTGCGGTATACACGCCCAGGCCGCTGGCACGGAGGCTGTGTTGTAGTTATGTCATAAAAGTTGTTCACAATAGATTAATCCTGTTGCAAACATCAGTTGGATGGCAATGCTATCCAACTGATGTTTGCACAAAAATTTTTCTTGCGTTATTATGGGACAAAACACAGGAGCGGAGGATTATGTATGAACTTTTGGCGTGTAAGTTGTATGGTTTTTGTTGTGATGTTGATTTTGGTGGCGGTTCCGGCTAAACCGGCTGCTGCGGCTTCTTTTACCGATGTTCCTGCAAACAGCTGGGCTGTACCGGCCATTGATTCTGCGGTGCGGAACGGGCTGGTTAGCGGAATTGGCGATGGGCGTTTTGGTTATGGCGAAGTGATTACACGGGCGCAGTTTGTTGCGCTGCTTAGCAATATGTTTGGGTGGGGCGCGGCCGAAGCCGGGGAATCCTTTTCGATTCCAGATGTTGCAACCGGGCAGTGGTATTACAACCATGTGCAGTGGGCGGCGCAGCGCGGCGTAATTGGCTCGGGTGCATTTGACCCCGGCGCGCCTATTCTGCGCGGAGACATGGCTGTTATGCTGGTGAGGGCACTTGGTTATGGCACATTGGCGCAGCAGGTGGAAACGTTTGCAACCATGCCGTTCACAGACGTTGCCAGCGACAGGGGCTACATAATGGTCGCCAGCGATATAGGCATGATAAACGGCATCGGCAACAACCTATTTGCGCCGCGCAACACCGCCACAAGGGAACAAGCCGCCGCAATGATTACCAATGTCCACAGCAGGCTGCGCACGCCGCTGTGGGTGCATGGTTTTTATGCGTTTGCGTCGTTCCACCAGCGGGAATTGATACGGGATATGCACGCGGTGTCTTTTGGCTGGGCGCGAATGGAATGGGACGCGGACGGCGGCGCACGGCTAAACACAACATCCACAGACGGCAACCACTGGGTGATACCCTCCGGGTATGAAATGATTGTCGATTTTTTACGGGAAAATAATTCGACAATGCATTTGAACATCTTCATGGACACCGGCATGGGGCTGGATAATCTTTTGGCTCATGAAACCTCCCGCCTGCAGGCTGTGGACGCAATCGTATATGAAGCAACACGAACCTATGATGGCATTGGCCGCAGCCCGTTTGACGGGGTAACAATAAACTTTGAAGGGCTACGAGGGTCGGCGGCGCGAGCCAATTTTTCGGAATTTCTGGTTGCGCTGGAATATCAATTGCGAGCCAATGGCCGCGCACTGTATGTAACGGTTCACCCGCCCACGATAGACGGCGTGTATTTTGACGGATATGATTTCCGGGCGATTGGACGGCTTGCGGACAGGGTTATTCTTATGGCACACGATTATCATCCGCGTTCGCTGGAGGGCTTTGTGGGAACTCCGTGGCACAGAAACGCCGCACTTACGCCTATTGCGGAGGTTTACAGGGCACTCACGGCAATTGTTGACCCACGCACGGGCGTGGAGGATGTGAGCAAAATTGCTCTGGCATTCAACTTTGCCAATATTGGCTGGTTCATTGACGAAGATGGCAATGCCACATCGCCGTCGCCAGTTGTGCCTTCGCAGGAGACAGTCCTTGGCCGCAGAGGTCAGCCGGACACGTATTTCGGCTGGTCGGACACATTTCGAAACCCGTTTATGATTTACACCACAGAGGAAGCCGAACGAGTATTCCTGTGGTATGAAAACGCCCGCAGTGTTGCCGAAAAGCTGCAACTGGCAAGGCTTTTTGGCATAACCGGGGCGTCTGTTTGGCGCATTGGAATTGTGCCAAATGCGCCGGGATGGGATGTTTGGTCGGAGTTTAGGCGGCAAAATTAATTTGCGAAAATATTTTTGAAATGATAAACTGAATAAGCAAGCCGTGTGGCGGTTTCTGGCTGAACCCTAGGAAGGGGGAAGCCGTATATGACCTTAACCTTATTTGAAGTGTTGTATTTGCTTCTTATGGCTGCGCCGGTAATTTTGACGTGGTTGGCATATAAAAGAAACAAAAAATAGCCGCCCGTGGCAAGGTAGTGGCTATTTTTCGCTCGACTTAACGTAATTTAGTTATTCGGGTTCGGTCATGCCGCCCCGGCTTGTGCTACATAAAATCGGTGGGTGTTTCCGCACTCACCTTTTTTATTGTAAGCACAGTATACGCCAATTATGCGTGATTGTAAACACGAAGTTTTACGCGCTTTACACCATGCGTAAAAATTCAGTTGGTTGGCATTGCCAACCAACTGAATTTTTTCACATAATACAAGTGCAAAAAAGCCAGTAAAAATCAACAACACGGAAATGACAACGCAGGGGTGTCAAGGTTTTTTACTTGATAGGGGCTAGTCCAAAACCTTCTCGCGATACACAAGCCAAAACACACCAGGCAGCACAAAACACAACGCAAAAACAAAAACTGCCAGGATAAGATACACGGTGCCTATCCCCAGCTGGCCGGCCAGGTGGCCGCCTATTCCTGCGCCGATAAGGGCTGCCACGGCCATGATTACGGCATTTAGACTTTGCACCGTGGATTTGATGTGTACGGGCGCATGGGCGTTTAGCAGCACCACGGTAAAATAAAAATGCACCATAAAGGTAATCCCGTGCAGCAACTGCGACGCGTAAACTATGGCCAGGCTGCCCTGGGCATCGGAGATGAACAGCATAACCAGCCGTATCGTCATAAAAAAGCCCACAATCATCAACAGATGAAGCGGCTTGCGCTTGCCGAAAAGTTTATTGACAAACAATAGCACGGGAATTTCGCTTGCAGCAGAAATAAACAATGCCCGGCCAACCTGAACCTCGCTTGCGCCTATGTAGCGCAGCTGGATGCCAAGGAATGCATGATAAAACGTCATCGTAAGCCCAAAAACCAACGTCGTAGCCAGTATGCACAGCACCATTTTGTTGCGGAACAATTCCCACAGGCTGTCTTTTAACGGCGGTGCGGCCAGTTTGGCGGCGGCGGTTTTTTGCAGGTCTGGCATATAAAACACGGCGAACAACGCTATTCCCATGAAAACGGCATTGAAATAGAAGATACGTGCAAAGTTGTCGCCTATCAAATGCCCAACTACGGCGGCCATCAATGCATAGCTGATGGTACCTATCATGCGGATGGTGTTGAATTTGACGCGCTTCGTCTCTAAAAATTGCAGGGCAATGGCATCGCACAGCGGGCCGGTAGAGCGGCTAAACATCGTGTGTATCGCCGAAATTATGGCCACATACACAAGGGTATAATGCAGCGGGAACAGCAACGACACTACAATAGTCGCGGCCATTAATATCATCAATACAACGCGTTTGTTGGTGCGGTCGCTTAAAACGCCCCACATCGGCTGCGCAAAAATAGAAATCACGGGGCCTATGGACGTGATGACTCCTATTTGCGACAGGGTGAAACCCAGATATTCCTGGAAATAGATATTGAGAAAAGTTATCACGGTCGCCGCACCCATAAAAGCCACGGTATAATATACATAAAAAGGTATCAGCTCTTTGTCCAGCAGCCCGGAATCGCGAAGCCTCATGCTTCACCACACAAATCTGCAGCAACCCACATCCAATGCCCAATGGTGGACATCCACACTTCCTTATATGTGGCGTTGTTTGCCATTGGCCAATATGGCACGTCTTCATTTTCGCGTGTTTGCACGCCCACGGGCATTTCGCCTACTTGTTCGCCCAGCAGAAGCGCATATTGCTGGGCATAGTTGTGTCCTTCGCCATATATAAGAGATTGGGCAAATGGGTTTTTGCCCACATGCCAGTACAGTTGATCGCGTGCGATTTCTATGAGTTCCTCGTCGCCAAAATACCGCCCAATAAGCGACGCCGCCTTGCCGTTTGACAGCAACACCGTCGAATTGCCGCGGAAAGAAAACCATACGGGAAACTGCTTTATGCAAAAGTCATCCGTCAAACGGATGCCGGATTCCAGCTGTTTACGATAATTCTCTTTTTCATCCTCAAACTGCATCCGCACATGAAGGAAGTGGAATGTTTCCGCGTCATCCGCTTCGTTGTAGTTGTGCAGTCCCGCCGGAAACATGCCATAGGGTGCGGCGTAGCGGAACATGGCCTTTAGGTATTCGCCGTGAAGACGCAGGCCTTTTTGCCAGGTGGATATATTCGCCGAAGTTGGCTGGGTTTCGCACAGTGCCACCAAGGCCTGGGGAAATATATGCTCACGCGCTTGATGGTTAAAATGGGTGATTACTTTCTTGTCTTTGTCGCGGTAAAAGAAACCACAAAACGGCAATTTTGCATCGCCAGTGTCTTGGCATTCCAGCATTAACGCGCCAAACCTGGCGGCTTCTGCGGCATAGTAATCCTCGCCGCAGTTTTTATATATCTGCGAAGCGCACCAACTAGCCGCCGCATAATATTGCGACAACCCTGCGTTAAAAGTGTGTTCCATCATAAGGCCGTCCTCGCGGCCTACTTTTTCAAACCGCTCAAGGGCAAAAGCGTAGTCTTCTTTGGCTGTTTTTAGTGCGATGAATGCCTTGTCCGGGTCATATGATTTAAGCGCGAATGCACCGAATGCCTGCACCCCGCCCATGATAAAGTTATCGATTGAACGGTTATGGCACCGGGCTTTTTCATCATCGTTGGTGCCGATGTATTGATCCGTCCAACGGCAGCAACCCACGCTGGTTGCGCGATAGCCGTCGCCAAAGCGGGTGCGGATCACGAAATCCAGCCCCCAGTTGGCTTCTTCCATAAGCCTGTTGTACAACTGCAAATCCGTAGTACGCTGGGCTGCTTCAAATAGTGCGTGTGCAACCTCGGCGGTTTGCAAAGTCTGCTGGGAAAGGTCTGCCGCGTCGTGCCATCCGCCGCAAAACAGCAAACTTTTGCCGTCATGTTTCGCGATATAATCCCCATGGCAAAAGCCATGCCCGCCGTTTACCGGGAAGCCGCAACGCTCTGAATATATAACGTTTATCGCTTTCCACATTGCCTCGTCGAAAGGATTTTCTGATATAGGGAAAACTTCGGTGGCAACGCCATCTACACGCAGGCGATAACGACCGGTGGTGCAGAACTCGGAAAAATCTGCGATGCCGAAGCTGCCTTTCTCGTTGGTCAATTTTTCTACACTGCCTACGACGACGACTTTTCCGCTGGGTTCTTCCACCAGCTCAAAATCAGTGGCTTTTGCATCGACAACGGCCTGCTTGCGCCCGTTGGCAAAATAGCCAGACATGGAATAACACACCGTTCCCGGCGTGGCCTGCCAGCCGTGGCCAACATCGGGGGCTTCCACTTCGTCGAGATAGATGTCTTTTATTTCAAACACCATATTTTCCGCAGCACCTCTTTCTGTGCCGAAGGAGGTCATATCTAAATAAAATTCCATGATTTTGTCCCGGGGCAGGTCTGGGAATTCCCATACGCAATCGTTCCACTGGTTGTTGTCCAGGTTAAGATAATGCACGCCTTCCCTATCGTACCTGTCTGGGACTTTGCGCTCACCGTCATTCATAAGGCCAAGTGTTATCACCGTCGCGTGCAATCCGCCGCAGGTTGGCTTTATTTTTAGGCGCAGGCGGTTATATCCGCGCCAGTCTTCCCCTTGCGGGAAGTATAGCCCGGCCTTTAGGTATTCGTAGCCCCAGTAGCGTGGCATGGGTTCGTCGTATTCTTTTCGTGCGGCAAGGGTCATTTGCAAATTTCCGTTGGCGAAGCATACGTCCCCTTCGCCGGTTTTTTGCCAGTCCGATTCTTTTTCCCACAACGTGCGGGTTTTGAGAATTTTCTTTTGCAGCAGCCTGGCCTCAGCAGAGCGGGTTCTGTCCGGCTTTAGCAGCTTGTGGATGTAGCCTGTTTGCAGAAGTTGGGTTTTGAATGCTTCGGTCATGGTGAGGCCTCCGTTTTAATATCAGACTTCTTTCGAAAACAACTCATATGTTATAATCTGCGAAGGGTGGAAATAACGCAGACAATGGCTACTTTCTGTACGCTACAGCATCTATTTGAACTTGCAAACCACTCTCGCCGCCATTGTGAGCAAATTCGGTGGATATTGTTTTGCGAGCAGGATAAGTGCCTTTGAATCGTTCCTTAAATACCTTTTCCATAATCGGAATGTTCCATGGATCTTTCATCATAACATCAACTTTTACTACAGATTCAAGTGTTAAGCTAACAACTTTTAATCGAGCCTCCATGTCGTCAAGCGCACCGTTTACCTGCGCTTCGACAGATTGACCTACATTTCCAACACAAAATGACAGAAAAACAAAATCCCCCGCTTCGACAATCTCTGAATAGGCATTTCGCTCGGCGGTTTCCTTGTCAAGGCTGTGTCTTTTGATCTCGCTCATAGAAATCTTCCCTTCTGCGTATAACAGGAATTTTCGCACGTACCACATTCGATGTGGTACATAAGTGCGCTCTTTTTGCTACAACTTGACACTTTATTTATTCAGCAAGTCTATACGTTATTTCAACCCTTCACAGCACACGTCCTACGATTTGATTGTCGAATTTTTTATGTTAATTTACTTGATAATAGGTCTTTGAAATTAAATTTCTCCGCGCCCAATGAGGCGAGTCCCCCCACTTAGAAAATCCTACGCTATCTCCTACGCTTTCCACCCTTTTGGTTAGGCAATTTTTACAATGATCCGGGTTGTCGTCTATGCAGGGTTTGTTGTCGTATAGCTGATACTTGCGGCGGTATTCGGGCAAAGTTATGATGGGCATAAGAATGTTGGCTCCGGCTTTAAGCCCCATTTCCCGCCCCATGGGGTGAAGTGCCTGCAATGCCGTTGTTGCCGCTATGTTTACGTCTTTAAGATATAGCCGAGTAATGGCAATCATTTTCAGTCCGAACAGGAAACGCTGTTTTTTTGCGTCGGGGTAGTCGTCTCCGCTTGCTATTACCATCTCGCCAAGCGGAGTGCCTTTGTGGACTACATATGGCCCCATGCCTATCATGTCTATGTCGTGCTGTTCGTAGAACAGGATGTCGTTTACCAAATCCTGCGGGGTTTGGCCGGGCAGACCTATCATTACGCCCGTGCCGGCTTGGTAGCCGATGTCTTTTAACGCATCCAAACAAGCTACCCGTGCCTCAAATGAATGCAGCACAGAATCTGGATGCAACTTCTCGTACAAATCCCTATTGGTCGTTTCAACGCGCAGCAGATATCTGTGCGCCCCGCGGTCAAACCAGTCTTGATACACTTCGCGGGGCTGTTCGCCCAGGCACAAAGTCATGGCCAGTTCGCCATCGGTGGCTTTTTTTATTTCACTTATCACATCCGACACAAATTGGGCAAATTCCGCATCTTGTCGCTCACCGGATTGTATTGTTATCGAGCCGTATTTATTTTTGTGTGCCCACATGGCCATTTCCAGTATTTCGTCCATTGTCATGGAATAACGTTCCTGGGCAGAACTTTTGCGGATGCCGCAATAATAACAATCCTTTACACACACATTGGAAAACTCAATAAGCCCACGATAATAGGCCACTTTGCCTACATGCGCTTCCTTCACGGCATAGGCGGCATCGTAGAGCTTTTGCAAATCGTCGTTGTCGGTCAGGTTCATCAGGTACAGAAGGTCGTGCCTGTCCATTTTGGGTTTTTGTAAAATATCTGCTATCAAAACAATACCTCCACGCAACGCTGCAAAACCCCTGATGCATGAGCCAAAACTAGCCCATAATTGGTGATGGGTACAGATGCATTTGCTGCGGTTTTTATACGGTTTTTCATTTCCTTTGGTGTAATCATGCACCCGCCACAATGGATTATCATGGCATAGTGGCTTACATCACTTGGGTAGTCGCGGCCTTGGGTGAATTCGAGATTTAGCTGCTTACCGATAAGTTTGCGCAGGGCGGCGGGGATTTTCACTTGCCCGATATCCTCGTGTCCGCGGCTGTGGGTGCATACCTCGCAAATGAGTACATTGTCGCCGTCCTTTAGGGTTTCTATGGCCTTTATACCGCGCAGCAATTCTTCTATATCGCCCTTTTGCCGCACCATTAGAATGGAAAACGACGTGAGTTTAACATCCGCCGGAACAATGTCTGCCACCGTGCTAAACGCCTGAGAATCCGTTATAACCAAGTCCACATGCCCAAGGTTGCCCAGAGCCTGTGGCAAGTCTTCCACCGTACATACATGAGCTACGCATCCGTTATCCAGGCAATCCCGAATAAGCTGCACCTGTGGCAAAATCAGCCGCCCTTTGGGGGAAGCACTGTCTATTGGAACCACCATCACAACATTAGAACCCGGCGCAGCCAAGCCACCCAGCAATGTTGCCGCGTCCTCTTTTATGGCCAACAACCTGGTTGTCAGGGTCTGTTTTAACGCGTCTATGCTGTCCGGGTTATTTACCGATATGGGGATGATTCCCTCCCCGTGAGGGGGTGTATTCACATCGCTTTTGCTTAACACCGGCAGATGAGGGATGTTTTTCGTCTCAAAAGCACCCGCGAATTCCCTGTAACTTTCTAATGACTCCTGCGCCCGGGTTCCGTCAATTACATATAGCGCAAAATCTATCCTGTCCAGGATTTTATCGGTTTTCTCCCGGCGTTTTTGCCCCAGTTCCGTTGAGTCATTTAGCCCGGCAGTGTCCACCAGAACAATTGGGCCGGCGGGTGGAAGCTCCATCGCCTTTTGCACGGAATCCGTTGTGGTGCCGGGAATTTCTGAAGTGATGGAGATATTTGTATTGGTAAGGGCGTTAAACAACGAAGACTTGCCTGCGTTGGTTTCGCCAAAAATGCCCACGTGCAGGCGCATACCTTGCGGCGTCATATAAACACATCCCGTTCGCCTTGGACTAGCGCATCCAGCTTGGATTTTATGTGAGCGGGCTCGCCAATCGCGCTCAAATTTTGTGCAATCAATTTATCCGCCAGCGTCCGGAAACGGCCGTCACCGTAGTCCAGTGCGTACTCTTTCAGCGTCAAAAGGCCGTTGGGGATGCACACATTTTTTATGCCGCCGGTTTTGGCCAGGCTCATAAACCGGGTGCCGCTTCGTCCGCTGCGATAACACGCCGTGCAAAAGCTAGGTAATATACCTTCTTCCATTAGCCAGTAAAAAATTTCGCCTGTGCCACGGTGGTCGGATATGGCAAACTGCGCAGCGTCATCTGCGTCTGCAGAATCAACATACCCGCCAACCCATGCCCGCGAACCCGCGCTCATTTGCGAAATGCCGCATTTTACAAGCCTGCGGCGCATTTTCGGCGTCTCCCGGGTGGAAACAATCATTCCGGTAAAGGGGACGGCAAGGCGCAATATCGCCACCAGCCGCAGAAATTCATCATCGCCCACGGCGAAGGGGTATGATTTATCAAGCACATCGCCCGCATCACAAATGCGTGGCACCGAAATTGTATGAAACCCCACCCCAAACTTTTTTTCAAGATGTTCGTTGTGCAGCATCAATGCCAAAACTTCGTATTTATAATCATGCAGGCCAAAAAGCACTCCCGCGCCGACATCGTCAATTCCTGCCTCCATGGCTCGGTCAAATGCGGTCAAGTGATAGTTATAGTCCTGCTTTGCCCCGGCCAGGTGAACCTTTTCGTAAGCAGGTGCATGATACGTCTCTTGAAACAAAATATACGTGCCAATTTGCGCGGCCTTGAGCCTTTGATAATCCGCCACATCCATGGCGGATATATTCACGTTGCATCGGCGGATGTCGCCTGTGCTGTACACAGTGTCGATGCACTCAAGTACATAATCGAGTGGGCAGTTTTCCGGGTCGTCCCCGGCTTCTATCACTAGCCGTTTGTGTCCCATTTTTTCAAGCGCGGCTACCTCGGCGGATACTTCCGTCAAAGTCAGCTTGCGACGCGGGCGGTTGTTTTCCCGCCTAAATCCGCAATATGTGCAGCTGTTTACGCAATAATCGCTGACATACAGCGGCGCAAATAGCACAATCCTGTTTCCATAAACGTGTTCCTTTATTTTGCCCGCAACTTCCATTATGCGGGTGGTATGTTCGGGTGAATCCACCGCCAAAAGAACCGCAACCTCAAAAGGGTTTAGCCCCCGGAGATTTGCGGCTTTTGATAATATTTCGTCTACATCTGTGTGGGTGGCATTGGCGGCGTATTGGAGTAAGGTTTCTATACGTTCATGTAAGTTCATTTTTACAGTCCTTTGTATTTGAATAGCACAGTCCGCGAAACTTTAACATAAATCGTGCTATAAATCAAAAAAACACCGCTATCATGTCATGGAAATCAATTTTCATCGTGATAAATTTGAAACTCCTATTGATTGTCGACTAAATTACGGTAAAAAAGTTGACAATTCTGTAGTGGCAACACGCCCCAGTTGTGGTTTGCGATAACAAAAATAAAGGCACTCGCTATTAACGAGTGCCTAATGGGTTTTGGCAGGGCGGAGTATCCTACATCTCAGATACCTCTTTCGAGGTGTGTCGGGAACCATTTCCGACCTCCGCAACCATGTGTATCTTACGCAATACATGATTTGTATCTCCAAAATATCATTAAACTTGGATTTGTACTCGCCCATGGTAAGCATTTTATTACTCACAATGTACCTCCACTTAAAAAGTGGTTAATTTTTTTGCACGGTGTTGAAAAATCATTCTGTGGATAGCCTGAAAGATGCGAAAAATCTAGGTTTTTTGTATGGTGAAGGCCAGGGATGGGTATCGCATCAACCCTTAACCGCCCCAGCCGTGACACCTTTAGTAATCTGCCCATTAAAAATCAAATAAAAAATCAATATGGGAATCACAGACAGCGACAAAGACGCAAACAGCCGCCCAAAGTCCGTGCCCAGCGAGCCCACAAACCGGCCAACCACTGCCGGAATCGACTTGTATGCATCGCCAGCGGTAAGCAAATTCATAAGAATAAACTCGTTCCATGTTGCGGTGAAGGTGATTATCGCAAGTGTCACAGAAACCGGGGCGCACATGGGGAATACAATTTTCGCAAAAATTCTGGAATAGCTTGCCCCATCGATTTTTGCAGACTCCAAAATTTCATCGGGAATACTCTTTATGAAATCGGTACACAAATAAATCGCCATGGGAAGCCCCAGTCCAATATATGGGATAAGCACACCAATACGCGTATTGTAAAGACCCACGGAGTTTATGGCCAAAAATAACGGTATCAAAATCGACTGAATCGTAAGCAAAATACCAATGATAAACAGCCCATAAAGCAGCTTTGTAATTTTAAAATTGAACTTAGCGAACGCAAACCCGGCCATATTGGCCAGCAGCAGCACCGACGCAACAGTAACCACAGAATAAATCACAGAATTCACAAAAAAATTAAAAAAGTTCCCCTGAACCCAAACAAAAACATAATTGGTAAACACCCACGCATCCGGGAATGACAGTTTGTTGGTGGTGATAAATTCCTGATGCGTTTTGAAAGATTGGATTATCATCCAAAAAATCGGATAAATAGTAAGCACGGTAAACGCAATCATTATCGCGTAAAAAATGACTCTGGTGGGCAACGATATGTTTTTACTTTCCATGACTAATCATTCCTTTCACTAAAGAACCTGCCAACCCTGCGGGTGACGATAATCAGCACAATGCTGATGGCCACCATAACCGTAGAAATAGCGTTGGCCAGCGGATAATTGGCCGCCCCCTGGAACGCAGAATCGTACATAAACAGCGAAAGAACCCTCGTTTGTCCGGCAGGGCCACCGCTGGTCATGGCCAAAATCAAGTCAAATGTGCGCAGCGAACCAGATATTGCAAGTATCGAGCAGGTGACAATTACGCCGGTCATGGCAGGCAAAATAATATGCAAAAGAACTCTGCTTTCACTTGCACCGTCCATGCGTGCAGATTCAATAATAGAAGGGTCAATGCGTTGCATGTTGGCCAGGAAAATAATCATGTAAAAGCCGGTAAACATCCACAAAATAACAAACAGCACCGGCAGCATGGGTCTTGTCCCAATCACGAATATCGCGTCGGGGTTAAAAATTCGCCTGACCTCCATCCACACCGAATGAGGGCTGCGAATAAAAGCCCTAAACAAAACCCCAATGATTATAGGCGAAATAACATTGGGCAAAAAAATCATAGCCTGGAAAAATGCCGACCCACGGCTCACCAGCTTACGGTTTAGAATATACGCCAGCAAAAACCCAAGCGGAATTTGCCCAAACAATGACACGCCCACAATGCGCATATTGTTGGCCAGGGATGTATAAAAGTTGCCGGTGGGCTCGGTAAACATCCATATATAATTTCTGAAACCAACAAATTCTACGTTGGGGTTGCCAAAAATCACGCCGCCGTTGTAGTTGGTGAAACTAAGCACAACAGAAAAAATTGTGGGGAAGGCCACGACCGCAAGATAAATAAACATAGCCGGGAAAACAAGCATCGTGTATGATAATCTTTTCTCTATCTTGGTGGACATGCGTTTTCCTCCAATGTATCTGGTATGTAAATTCGAATTGTCAAATTTTTTATCGTAATTTATTCGACAATTCGAATCATCGCAGCATTGCGCGGGTGCACAATGCTGCGATGGGTGAAATTTTCAATTATTATTCAGCTTGCCAAGCCTCAAAGGCTGC
>Ga0123355_10007097_pt1 | contig 16704 bp, 14 predicted proteins | sample TergutEmb28metaG_3_FD_89872 | JGI IMG/M metagenome (GOLD analysis project Ga0123355, IMG submission 89872) | Embiratermes neotenicus P1 segment gut microbial communities from Petit-Saut dam, French Guiana - Emb289 P1 | ecosystem: Host-associated > Arthropoda: Insects > Digestive system > Gut ...
GGATTTAAAAGTGCCCTCCCCCTCTAAACGCTCTAAAGCGTTTCTGGTATAGTACGTAAATTTAAATGTCCCGTGAAAAAACTCGGCTCTTCTGCCCAGGCACTAGCGATTTAAATTGAACGGAGAAAGGGTTAAGCATGCTATGCAGTCCTGGACTTCATAACAACCAAGTATGGACTAAGTAAGGAAGGATTTCCTAGTCCCTGTTGTTATAAGATTCCAACTTTTCATTCTCAGAGCCAAAAGCTCAGATGGATTTTTGAACCAAGGTTACAGATACCTAGTTTCCCACCAACTTTTTTCTGGTGGTCCTTCTGGACATGTTTCTGTCTATTACTGTCACATTGTTAGCCACATGGAAGCTGTGGCGGCTAGAAACACATGGGAAATTTCTGCCCATGATTGATCATGTGCTTGTGTCTGGGCATCTAGAGTTGAAGCAGTAATTTAAATGTATCAGTTTTGTATTGTTGCCTGACTAGTGCCACTGAAAATATGCCCACATGATTTTTACAAGTAACCACATGCTGAGCATGATACAGCTTTGTGCTGTGACCATGGCTTTCTCCACCTACTACTGATGCAAGATGTGATCACCTGTGTAGCTGTGTTGGTATGAGACATGTTGCTTATTATACTTACTTACTCCGTGGTGCAGAGTCCTACTTGAGAAGCTAACTGGTTTGCAGCTAGTCAAGAAATTCCCCACATTTCATGGAACCCGAAGGTTCATTACCGCACCTACAAGCGTCCGCCACCTGTCTCTATCCTGGGCCAGCCCAATCCAGTCCATATACACACATCCCACCTCCTGGAGATCCGTTCTAATATTATCCCCCCCCCATCTACGCCTAGATCTCCCCAGTGGTCTCCTTCCCTCCAGTTTCCCCACCAAGACCCTATACACCCCCCTCTCCTCCTGCTTATTATACCTTCTCTTACTATGTTGGATGGTGCAGGGACTGTAATTGTGCTGTGTTGTGCTGTATTAGTGGGAGCAAAGGTATGAGAGTTTTTAGGCTGTTGCACCAATGCAGTTGAGGTCGTTATTCCTATGGGATGTGGCACCACATCTTGACATTTTAACTTTTCAAGCTGAGACTGCCATGTTCTCTGGAAATACTGGCACCAATCATGCAGTGATGTGGCGCAAAATTCCAGAAGAATGAAGATCTTACAAGAAAATGTATTCATTCAACTCTTTAAGCTTGTCTACTATGAAATTTAAATTTCTGCCAGTATTTGAGTTGCCACTGCAGGCCCTAGTTTAAGGGCAAACTGACCTTTAGTTAATTATCGTGACTTCAGCTTTGTTTGTATCCCCAATTTTTCAGGATAAGATGTCTGTTCATTATGAGAACAATGCTCCATTCCTGACAATCACAAACTTGGAAAGAGTGATTGAAGTGTCCCACTGGGGAAATATTGCTGTTGAAGAAACCATTGATCTGAAACACTGTGGTGCTGCTTTAAAGGGGCCATTCTCTCGGTATGATTACCAGAGAGAAGCACAGAGTGGTGTGTCTAGTGTGAAGTCCTTCAAGGTATTTATTACATTTAGGAGACTTTATTTAATCTACATACGAGGCTTATTCAGAAAGTAAGTACCATTTTGCTGTAAAAAAATCGAGTAGGGTTTCGTATAAAATGTTATTGTTATCACATTCTACATTCTTCAAACCATTTTTCCACATATTCACTGCCATTATTGAGGTACTTATCGTAGCGGGGCACAAGTTTCTGTATACCCTCCTCATAGAATGCAGCTGCCTGCGATGCTAGTCACTACTGACAATGTCATAGAGTAGAGTTCTTGAAATCTGAGGAAAGTGCAGGGACAGATCAGAAAGTGTGAAACGTCTGTTGTCACGCACTCTTTCATTGACTTTACGGACCAAATCATCATTCACCAAACATGGATGCCCACTTTGCGCCTCATCATGCACGTTCTGTCGTCCTTCATTGAACATCTGAACCCATTTCCTAACCATGCCATCACTCGTTGCATTGTCACCATACACTTGACAGATCTGGTGATGAATCTCACTTGATAGCACATTCCTAGTTTCAAAAAACGAATTACAGACCGTATTTCACAGTCGGCGGCCGCTTCAATTGTCTTAAACATGTTTAACGCACAGGAACAATCATAAACATAACACGAATTCCATGAAATGGCGTCTGTGGCTTCTCAATTGATAGAGGAAGTCACTGCACATGTGCAAAGTGACAGTCTCGAGGATGTGTGAGAGATATGCGTAGACAGTACTTTCCGAATAACCTACATACTTAACAAGATAAGCATTGGAAGTCTTACATGCATAAGCTTTAGTTGTGATATTAATGTTATTTATTTACCTCAGTGGGTAATTTCCATGTGAATATGCCTTTCAAGTTAGTAAATTTGATCGCATAGCAATGCTTGAACCCTTTGTTGCTCATAATCAAGCAAGAGATATGATAATACACAAATAAGTGATACTCCAATCAGATACAATACATACAGGTATATTAATGAAAATACACTCTTTACATATATAAAATAATAAAATAATTCATTGTAGGTAAACTTATGGACTTGAAATGCTTAGCCATTTGTGCTTTCCTTCCTAATACCAGGAAAAAGTCGACAGTTAAGAAACAAATGTGTTCTCTTTAAGTACTGAATCAGAAACATTGCTTAGAGATTAGATTTAATGACTTTTTTTTTTTTTTAAGTAGTAGTTCAGAGAGGACACATTGTGCATACAGTATCGTTAAACATTCATGATATATGTTGTTTCCTTAAAGAGAGACCTTGTATGCCCACAAAAAGCAACGGGCAAAATTATTTTTTTAAATTATATCCTGCAGTTCATCATTTTGGAAGTTTTGAACTCAGTAATAGTAAGTAAGAGATAATTTGTCATTAGATTTCTCCATGAATGACACTTTTGTATAAAGTAGATGATTTGATGTTATGTTCTGCACAGAACATGGATGAGTATGCCTACATTGATGCGTGTCACATTTAATCTGTATTGATTTAACACAATTCAATGATTGTATATGTCTCCACTGCAGGGGTTTTTTTTTTTTTTTTTTTTTTTTTTTTTTTTTGCACAGTATGTGAATGTGTTTGGCTTCATTACAGACAATTCTCCCAGCAGCTGCAACTGATGCATATTATCGAGATGAAATTGGTAACATATCCACCTCGCATATGAAAATTTTAAGTGATTCTGTAGAGCTTGATCTCCGGCCAAGATTTCCACTATTTGGAGGCTGGAAAACACATTATGTTATTGGATACAATGTTCCAAGCTATGAATATTTATTTAACAGAGGTAATTGTTTTTCTTTTGAATAATGACTAGTATGGTGGATTTCTCTTAAGAAGTTTTGAAAGAGACTAAGTGGTACAAAGTACTTAGATGGCAGATCATCTTAAAAGGTTGGGTATCAAAATGTGTACAAAATAAATTTTTTATTTGTGTTAAACTAATGGAATGAACTGTAATGGGTTTGTTAAGTATATGAGCAGGGGTGTATCAATCTGGGCACAAGGTTACTGAGATTATTAAATTTTGTACAGTGATGCCTAATATTTTTGGGTCTGAAGTATGGAAGTGTGAATTCTTTACTGGGAAGAAAAGGGTAACACTGTGAATTTGTGTACATGTATTTTAATAAAAATCAGTATTTCTTTACATTCACTAACTACAAAGTCATTTATACATGCACTGTATTACATCATGGAGCACAACTTTTTGAACATTATAAATGAAATTTAAATGTATTATTCTCATGATGATATTTTTATGACTGAAATTATCATGGTTTCTTAAGTAGGATCTTCATGTATGGGAACCACCATGTTTGTTACAAGTAGCCCTTGAACTTAAATCTTTGTTTCATGTATTGAAGACAGGTATTCTTAAAATGAATCTTAGCATTATTCTAATTTTTCGTGTGCAGGGGATGATTACTTGCTAAAAATGCGGTTCTTGGATCATGTGTTTGATGATATGGTTGCTGATGAAGTTACAACCAAAATAATTCTGCCAGAAGGTTCCCAGGGTATTCATCTTACAACTCCATATTCTGTAGAACATTTGCCCAGCTCTCTTCATTTTACTTATCTTGACACAAAAGGAAGACCAATAGTAATCGTGAGGAAGAAGAACCTTGTTGAGAACCACATTCAGGATTTTGAGGTAAGCTAATGTCAAGCATGGCTGCGGAAGTATTCAGGGTACCAGCGTGTGTGTTTTAGCATTAAAGTCTTCATGTAAAGTTGAAAGGTTAGGCATTAAATTTTTTATGTAGACAGGTATTTCAGTTTTACATATATAATTGATGTTTGTGTGTGTCATCAAATATATTGTCAGAGGAGATACTGCATGAAGCCAGGATAGTGTAGTCAGTATAATGACTAGGCTACAGGTTGGATAATCAGAGTTCAAATTCTCGCAGGGTCAGCAGATTCATCTCTTCTCCAAGACATCCAGGCTGGCTCTGGGCTCCACCCAGCCTTCTTATTTAATGACTGCCAGGGGCTCTTTCCCGGGATTAAGCATCTGGGTCATGAACCATGAACCACCATCTAGTGCCAAGCTTAAGAATGAGTGGAGCTATACTTCCTCTCCCCTTATCTACCTTTGTGGTGCATATAGGGACAGCTATACATTTTTGAGCTCATACATACTAGACTCTAAATGTATGGGGTTCAGTTTGGGATTATACTGTGTTATGTTTTGAAACAATCGTGAAGCCTTTACCTTATGTTAAAAATGCTATTGTTCTTTGCACCTTATGAATTGTTTGCACAAATAGTGACAGTTACCACAGTACAACACAACTTATACATTTATTGTTGTCTTTACAGCTGCTCTACATGCTGATTCAATCCACCCATCCATGCATGGCACTACAGCCCCCTCTGGGCCCTGGCCTTCCTCAAAGAGGTGCCTCCATTCTTCTCTATCCCCAGCTTGTCTCCTCGATCTTTGTACTAGTAGGACCTGTAATTCATCCTTCTGGATAATATCCTCCCATCTTGTCCTTGATTTTCCTGTTGCTTTTGTGTTTGTGGATTTTCCATTAATATTCTCTTTTGGGATCCTTTCCCTGTGATGTGATCTGCCCATCCTAGTTGTCTAATTTTAATATCACCCATGATTTGCAAAGACTACAAATTGTACTGTTTCATCTACGGTGCCAGTGCCTTTCTCTTGTATTGGGCCATATATTCTTCTTACTATCTTCCTTTCGAATGAGTGTAGTATATGTTCTGCCATTTTTGTTAGGGCAGCACACTGATTCCTATCTCAAAAAATGTAATAGCCTAACAGGGTTCAGATCTTTAGTTAAGTATTGGTACATTTTGTTATGATTTACTTAAAGAGAAGTATTGTTTTCTTATCTGCACAACAGTATCTTACTGTATTATTATTATTATTATTATATGTTAACAAAGTAATTAATATCAGTAATACAATAAGATATTATTGTGCTGATAAGAAACCAATACTTCTATATAAGTACTTCATCATCTGGCATGACAGGATGCAAACAATAAAGATACATTGGTATGTTAGCAATATATAAGAAGAGTAAGTTATATAAATACTGTATGTGATTTTTACTCTTTTTCAGTTGCAGTACAATTTCCCTCGCATCCTGATGTTGCAGGAGCCTTTTCTTGTTGTTCTGGCCTTTTACTTGTTATTCCTGTTTGTCATTGTCTATGTGCGATTAGACTTCTCCATAACTAAGGTGAGTAAAATTCTTATTTAACAATTTCATTGTTATGGATGGAGCAGGTGCATTGTACAGAGAATCATAAAATATATTATGTAGAGAACTGTTCACCCAAGCTTACAAAGTACTTTAACATGAATTTTTGTTTCAGGAAATTTCATAGTAAAACAAGAAATATTAAGGTATTATATCTGGAAAGGAATATAGTAAAACCTGTTTATTGACCTTGCATAAGATATTGTACCATGTAAGATGTTAGAATAATTTAGTATCAAAATTTTCACATGTGATTAACACAATGGCCTTTTTAAAATGTTTCATGCTTAAAGGATTTTCTGACTACAAAGCATGACAAGTTCATGATGCAATCTGTTATGGCTGTAACAGTGATGGGAAGCCAACAAGATGGCACTGTATTACTTTCACTCTATTTGAAAATCATGCTTTGACTTTTGGCAGGATGAAGCAGGAGAGAGCCGTATGAGAGTTGCAGGGTACTGTGAGAAAATACTGACCCATCAGGATAAACGGGCCAGTACATATACATCTTACAGTGAGCTACTGGCCAAGCTGAAGTCAACCAAGGACATCAATACATTTCTTGTAAGCATATCAGAATTGTGTGTAGTGAGACATTTAATTCAGTAACGTTCTGCTTGTTTTCAGCATTTAAAAAACTTAACTTTAACTGAGTTCTGAGAATTTGCAGCTTAGTAAATCTTTCCCTTCCAGACTTCAATGAAGAATGTGAACCTTGAGCACAAGAATGAAACTGCTCACATTGCAGAACTTTTGGTAAAGCTGAAAGCTGATGCTCCAGATCTTGCTGAAAAGGTCTCAGAGCTGCAGAAAGCTGATAGGTACGTATCCTAATGGTGTATCAGGTCTTTCTTGTATAAGATCGAAAGTTTAGAATACTGTATTTATCCACACACCAGACAATTCTATTTCGTACATTTTATTTTTGTTTGTATAATTTATGAATTCCAAAAATATCAATGTCATGGACAGAGTGAGTTATGATGTTGAGTCATGTAATAAGGTACGTTAAAACTTTGGTCCTTGTAGTTAAGTTATGGAACACATAAGCTCCTAGACTGTCAGAGGACTGTTTGACTAATGTGAGGACATATGTTTTGATGAATGTGTATATTGTTTGTGTTATGATAGGCATCTGAAAGACCTGTATGTACAACACCAGAGCCTGTATGTTGACAAACTGGTCCCAGGAAAGATTGCTCGGCAATCATTTCTTGACACCGAGAATCAGCTTAACAAGAAGAAAGAGGAATGTATGGAGAAAATCAACACACTTATGAAGTCGCTACAATAAAGAAGACGAGAGTTGATTGCATGAGTGAAAGTTCTTTTCTTGTGGTACAGTGTAAGGTATTCATGCTGGACATGTCAAATCCTCACATTCCATCATCAACATAGTTTTGTGTGCTTTTGTTATGGTGAAATGTTTGAGCAGTTTCTTTTTATCATGTCTATAATAAGAGAAGTGTTCACAGTGATTTTATATGTTAAGATGGGCAGGCTGGGATATATATACTTGTTTAAGAATGCTTGTTTATGTACAAATGAATATTGTTCATGAAACTGAATAAAATCAAATTAAATGACTGCCATATATGTTATAGAAGTTATGAAAAGTATTATAGTTTTCTCTTGGCTGGGTTAAGTCACATGTGTGTGCATATTAGTTATGTGAGTGTACTCCTTCCAAGTGAGGCTTTTTCACAAAATATGTCATTGAACACAAAAGTGTTCAATGTGAACAGCCAAGCAGGTTCATCCTGAACCAGCAGAACAACTACAGAAACAAAGAATGCTGACACAGGTATATGCAAGGTTTTAATATTTAATATGTAGGATTTTCATAATATTTACATTTATTATATTGCACTCAAAATTCCAATTAATCTATGTTACAATAATAACTTGCTGATGTAGCTGAAATTTCACAGAAATATGACATCCTTGTGCAAGTACTGAGATAATTTCTGAATGGCTTGTAAGTACATTATTTGCATGTTTCTTTCCATTTTTTTTTCGTCTGTCCCAGTCATGCAGTTTGCTGGATTACATAAAAAAATACAAGGATATTTCTGTATCAAAGTTTTACTAGAGTAAACATATCTTATTATCTTACAGAAGAAATTGATGTATAAGGTTCCACAGTTCATACAAAATGTACAAAATAGCAATGAGTAAGAAACAAGTTTTGTGCCTTTCTGGCACCTGTACATGTAAGTGAACACTGCATGTTCTTTTTTCCACAGAAATGGTACACTCTTAAATTAAGACAGGAAAATCAATGAATAATGTATATCCAATTAATACACATTGAGAGACTTCATTAAGATACAGGGGAGAAAGAAAAAGATTTTCAATCAAAACCTCAACAGCATTTCCATGCCAGCAGTCTGCCAAGGAGCACACCAAGAATGGGGCACTAATTTTTCAAAGTTCATATATCTGGACTGATCTATGCTACTGTAAAATGCTGAAAGGAGGCAGTTGTTTTTATCATTTATTCATAACAGGAACAGTTTTGTTTTACCACTGCCATTGCACAGTTCTGCACTAAACACACTGTCCAAGTTATGCCATATCCCTTTAGGATGAAAACAGCAAACAAAAAGAGTAAACAAATAAAACTAAGCAATTCCTATACAACATGCTTTTCTACAGTTAACATGGCATTTACAAGTGTGGCAATACATGATTTTACTACAGGGGATAAATCCAACAGCCATGGTAATTACTGCAAGCTGGCTGCTGAAATTTGATCCTATTCTGAAACCATGTTCCATGGCATAATATTAATACATCTTTCTTACATGTTAGCAAATGTTAAAATTTTCTTCTAAGTCTTTAAAATTCTTGTGACTTGTATATCCAACATTTAATTACAAATTGATCGAATGGTTTCTGATTTTTGCAGAATTAGAATCAATGTGTATTAAAACATGGCACTTCCTTTTCTAAGGTAAAATGTAATGCTAGATACAAAACTGACTGGCTCTTGAAGAGTAAATGAGAGTAACTAAACTGTAGTTCTCCTTATCTGCCCTTTGGCTTGATAAACTGTAATGTTTCATGAAAATAAAGGTGAAATAACTGTAACAACATAAAATAATGTTTTTTAATTAATCAGGAAAGAACCATTCCAAAGTTGCTAATCAGTAGCACTATGAACAACAACACTGAATCTATACTTGTACATGGCACATGTCTCCAGTGTTCCAAACCTCCATTTTTTTATCTTTTCATAATGACAACTGCTGTCGCAGATTAGCTACCTCATCTGTCACACAGTAATATCTGTAGCATCCAACTTCTGTAAGTAATTGAATTAACACCTGTATACAGTGTCATTGTCACTTGTGAGATATGATGTTTCCACAGCAGTTTTATTGAGTTTTGTGTTTGGCCCTTGCTCTCTTTTAGCTAGTGAGTAAATACACAATACATATATTTTCACCTTTCAGTATCCCTCACCATCAGCAAGACCTCTTTTTGCACAGAAGAGATTTCCTTTTTCATAACTTACTGTGTACCAGTGTTCTATATTATTATTATTATTATTATTATTATTAGTCTTATGTTACAATCTTGAATAATTTTTAAAATTTGCTTCGCATCACTTGTTTCCTACCTTATATGAAATTTGTAATTAATCCACGTTTTACGCAGACTATCATGGATGGTGAGATAGGTGGAACATGTAGCAGCTGCTGGTAAGGTGTGAAATACATAACCTGATTTTAGTAAGCAAACCTGCCAGGAAGAAATCAGTTCTAAGACCTATCCATAGACAGGAGGATAATAGTCAAATTGGTGATTCAGGTTAACCCTTTAAACGCCGAATTTAATTCCATGTGTCATTTGGTGGCATTATTAGGAGCTCACCATATTCTCCACATTAGCAGGATAAGGGTTAAGGTCCAATGATAGCAGAAACTTTAAATGCTCTCAAACCCTGTTTTGAGTGCAGCAAATATAATTTGCCTCTCTAAGGTGAAGTGATTTAGCAAACCTATGTATAGTACTGATGACCCTGCAAAAGGTTGGTAATTTCTTGAGGATTTTGGTCTTCTGGGATGTTCCAATGTGCAGTGGGCAATTTAACATAACCTGATGTCTCAAGACACCATTGCACCATTGTCTTCAGGGGTGCCAGGTCGTAGGACCTATGAACCCTACCTCCCAGAAGACCAGGATCCTCAATATCAGCACTGTGGAAACCTCAAATTGCACAAGTAATTTGTTGACTTGAGTGACTACTATATAGTCTTTCATAGTACAAACGAGTGATCAAGCTCATTCATCCAACACCCAGCTAAATACAATACAATGGAACAGTCTGCCAGTCCTTGCCACAGTTAGGAGGGCAGTACTGTATGATATTCTAATTGAATCTGGTATACACAACTAGTTAAGCTAACTAAAATGCATTTCAGTGATATTTATAATAAGATCCATGTAGGTAAACATGTCTGATACATTTCCTATTCACAGAGGTCAGAAAGAAGTTATTTTCAACTTAGCTTTAAACATGCCAATTTATTATTTATTGTCTGTCGTACACAACACAGTGGTGCAAAGTTAAAATAATGCAACAATTTATTAATTGTTGCATTATTTTAACTTTGCACCACTGTGTTGTGTACGATGGACAATAAATAATAAATTGTTATATTGGCACAACGGGATGGAAAACCCTCAATTTAAACATGCCATTAAGGCAATTCAAGAAAACCAGCAGGCATTGAAGCCAAACTGAACAAATCAGCATCTGGTCTTTATATATGATACAAATTTACTGGATGAAAACATGAACTTCAAAGAAAACAAAGATACTCTATTAGTTGCTAGTGAGGAGAGTGGTCATAAAAGTAAACACAGAGATATCTATGTGTTTGTGTTCCATCAACATAATACAGCATCAGATGAAAACAAAGACAGCGAATGAATCTGATGAAAATGGGGCAAATTCGAAACAAAACCAGTACTACTGTAATGATTATATTCATAAAGAGATAAGAGTAAGTTAAATTGCAGTAATACTTGCTAGTATTTAGCTCAGCATCTTTTGTCCTGGTCTGCTATCTAAGAACATGTATGTGTTAAATGGAACCATAATTTTGCATGTTGTTTTGTATGAGTGTGAAACCTGGTCTTTCACATTAGGGGAGGAACACACAGTAAGGTTTAAGGGTGATACATAACAAGAAGCTGGGGAGAATATTTGGCCAAAAACTGACGAAAAACAGGAGGCTTGAGAAAACTGCATAATGGGTAGTTTTGAAATTTGTACTGCATCAATCAGGGAGGGTTAGATGTGTGGCATATGTCTTGCATGGGATAGATCTTAAGTGCATGCAATGTTGTGGAAAGAAAACTGAAGGAAAGATGCTGCCTAGGACATGTTAGTACAGATGGGAGGATATTATTAAAAAGGATCTTAAATATACAGCAATGGAAGGTGTGGACTGGATCGTCTGGCTGAGGACAGGGACAAGTTACAGGCTCATGAACATTGTACTGAATATTTGGCATTCCACAAAACAGGGAATTTCTTGACTAGCTAACTAATAGGGACTCCGCTTCAAGGAATTATTTACTTAGTTACATATTTTTAACCCTATATTTTTATAATGATTTCCCACTTCTGAAGTTTAAGTTGCTTGATCCTTTCAGAAACACTGAAATTATGAAAGCCTGCAATATATGCTAAACCTAGAAGAATTTATTTTTTTTTAATCCACACTTTAAATTTGAGTGAAAAATTCATTATTGAGATCTTGAAGCGTCCTCTCTTCTCTTCTGTTTAAAATTCTGGGTTGCCAGGTAATATGAGTTTTGTGCAACCTGGAAAGAAATGAATACAACGCAAAAAGCAAAAGACAGACAACACTATTTGTTTGTGTGCACTTCATGTAAATACTAATACTGTGTGTACTTACTATGGACACTTTCATCCTGTTCAAAATATACAATCGTATCATGGCGCTGCAAAGTCTATGACAGTGACAAACCCTTTGCTAATGGTTGTTCAATAGGTCATCATAGTGAGTCAAATGAAAATGAAAAAGCTATGAAATATTTAAAACTGCAGACTATAAAATTTTTAGTAAACATTAAACTGAAATACAATGTTTTCATATGGAAGGTTTACAGTATTAAATAATGCCTCAAATTTTTAATCACTGCACAACCTTTCATCTGCTCAAATACCAGAAATAATGTTACAGTGCAGGATCTGTCAGTGTTACTGTTAGGTACTGTGCATTAAGTCTTTCAACTATGACAAGTAGAAAGATAGGTTTTCTTCCTTGCATTGATTTCATTCATGTCAAAGCTCTGTTCTACAGTCACAACATGAATTATTTCACACTGTCATAATTCTATATTTTTTCTCATAAAGGCAAAAAGAAGAGAAGGCTATAATACCTCACAAAAATCTGCACAGCCAAAAGGCCACACACAGAAAATGAACCACAGCTTGTGTACATCTCCAACACTGTCTTGTATTATGTTGCAAGTATGTTCATGAAAATTACCAGTATAAATGAAGAGGGAGTTACTGCAGAAATGTCAAACAGCCACAGTACATCATTGAACAATATGCCAAATGGTTAGTAACCACATCTACTTTATATAACAAAATTTAGGTGAATCACACAAATTTTTTAATTCTGTATATTCCTTCACAGAGTTTTCATTATAGTACCACCACCAAAATCAAACAAATCCATTCCCTATCTCCTCCTTCTTGTGTACCCCAAGTCCCAGCATATTAAATTTCACCCGTTCCCATGTATCCAAATACTTTTTAGAACAGCCATTTTGTTTTAATAGATAGCGGGGATTTCTGCATACATTACATCTGTTAACTATCACTGACTTACCATAATTATGCAGAAACAATTTAGTGTAGATTTTTCTTGATATATTAAAAGTGATAAAATTACACATTGTATTATCTTTATAAATTCAGCTTAACTACTTCCCTCATCACTTCAGTACACTCATACTTACAATTATAACAGTTAAATCTATGGAATATACAGCAGGCACCCACCCATCACATTCCCCAAGCACACACGAAGTCTCCTACCAAACACAAAGCTTGCCACAAGCTCTTGTGCAACATATGTCACAAAATTCAAAGGTGGAAACTCTATGTGTAAGTGAACACTGAAATTATTCAGTACAGTGGAGATGCTATTACACACTTCCTACATTATTCTAAGCTTTCTCAACAGTGTACATAATGGGATTTCCATTGCACATCCCATAGATTTGTGGATCATGCAACAGACCAATAAATGAGACAATTTATTCAAATTCAGCAAAATATCAATCATAAAAATGCAAATCTGCCATTTTATATGACAGTGGTACATGGGTGTCTTCAATGTTCATACAACTCTTGGAAATGTCAATGTAATGCTCAATCAGGAAGACAAATAGCAAAGTATCACTGAATAACTAGTTGCTGGTTTTCTGGTACCTGCTATAGCACATCATCACACTTTTCATTCTGATAACTCACAAATACACATAATCCTTCAAAGTGTTATCCATGTACTGTTAGAAGAGGAAGAGAAACAGTCACATAACGAATGACTTATCTGTCAGTCTTGGGCAGTCTTGTACAGCACGTTCTATATTCTTCATACAGATAAAAGTGTTACATACATTTGAAATCTGTTTTGGATCATGATCTACACAGTGCATTCCTGCATCTCTTTGATTTTCAAAGTAAACTTTCAGAAATGATTTGAGCTTTTATAGGAATGGGAAACAACAATCTCCCTTCAAGAACTACTGATCAGTTCTGCTGTGAAATGATGCAGCAAGTAGAACTTTACACACTGGCATTATTCCTATGCAGTGTAGACATGCACATATACTCATATTGTATCCAATGGTTTACTGAAAGCAAGTGATGACACTACCTACAGTTTCCAAGGGGATCTGCATTGCTAGGGTATTAAATTGTCAAAATGACAATTCTGAGTTGACTTCAAGAATTCTTTCATTTAGATATAATGTAATACCAAATTTATACTATTTCTACACCTAACACAAGGTATTTCTTAGCAAAGTTAACATGGTGTTGGGTTGCCACTGCAGCACATCTCAGGGAACAATATAATACCTGCATGCAGTATATATCATAAATTAAGTCTGCTGGTAAGAATAATAATTCTGTGAATATAAAGGATTATAAAACCACTATAAATTTCATGTTCACATCACAAGAGTGAAACTATTCAGATACAAATTTGAGACCTCAAAGCACAAATAAATGAGAAAGATAAACACATATTATTCATTCTGTTAATAACACTTTTTAACTGCAGTGGTTGTGCATCAAATGGGATGGAAAGATAATCATCAATGGATCAGCAGGTGGTCACAGCCTTATATGAAGGTAGTACCCAGGTATTTACCTGGGGAAACTGAGGTAAACCATGAATAACAACAGTAAGGATAACCTGAATCTTAACCAAACAATGATTTTTGTACATTCTTGAATGCAAGTACAGGACATAAACCGCAAAGGGGTCACGGGATTAATGGCATGGAGGCCTCCATAAAATCATATCTTCATCATGATGAGAAAGGGCAAAGCATTGAATCCATTTTGTCTAGAAAGTCAAAAAAACAATGAGAGTATTTTTGGTACTCTTTCCAGATGGTGTTAAAAATGTGAAAACAAGCAGTGGAACTGAAGCCTGTCAAATAAGAACTTCTTATTGAAGTACTGTTCATTTAATGGCAGTCATTCACCTGCTATGTAGCACTGTTGGACACAACAATTAGTGAATGATAAATTGGAAAGAATGCATGACACAGTCATGGCATGTACCTGCAGTCACTGAGGAAAACTGTAGGAATCGTCAGGACAGCTGGCCTTCAGGCTAAGATTTGAAATTACGGTCTCCTACATCCATGGATTTCTAACCATACAACTGAAATTTTCATTTACAAGTTGGATACTCAAAATATATTCCTGGAGTGAGTGTGTCCACAGATTTACACTTAATCCACCAACATAAAATTTATATTCTTATTTTGTGACATTAAAATTCAGGTGTGCCAAGAAGTCATGTCATGGCTCCAGGTAGCATTGGTGTGGGAACAAAGCTGGAACAAGCGTGTGATGGAAATTAGATCACAACACAGTTCTGACATATTATTTGCAGGCCACTCTAATGTAAATTTTCTGAGCTCATAAATCACCAGTAACTGCCTCCCATGTCTTTTAATCACTGTGTAATATGTGTGAATGAGGTAATGAAGAATGTACAACAAAAAAATGAAACCTAACCATTGAACATATGCTCACAGAAAGAAAAAGAAAACAGAGACACTTGCATTCAAGACAAAAGCTAACATCCTCTCCTTGCACATTTAACACTTAAGTAAAGAAAGGATGGATACATAAATGTAAGCATGGCAGGGAAGTGAACTTTATACCCATTAACCATAAAAAAGTGGGGTATCTCTGAGAACAAGGAATTTAACTTGGCAACTGCCTGGGGAAACTATGCAAAACCCTACTCACTACTGAATCTGAGCCTATTAAATAAACTACACAGTAGGCATCTCAATATTGTGCTAAGCTCAACATCAATATGAAACTTTACTGCAAGACAATACTTTCAGCTTCCTTTTTAAACTTTTCTATATGGGAAACCGACTGAATCATATTAACTATCACACTGTTCCAAACAAATCTGAACAATAAATCAGCTTATGATAAAAATAAAACATTTCCAAATGTACTTAAAAACTTTAATAATCATAACGAAGAATAATGTAAAATATAAATTTTGTACAGATACATAAATAAACACAAGAACAAAAAGTACAAGTAGAAATATCGGTCATTAAGTTCACAATTCAACATACTGTATATAAATGTGGGAAATCTAATTTTTTTACACTTTCTACAGCATATATACATTCTTTAACACTTGCACAAATAGGTACGTCACGCACAAAGACCACTTGTAGGGATAAAATTTGTCCTGGCCACACTGAACTGGATATTTCCTTCATCAATTTGAAGCTTCAGCTTACACACATTCCATAACTGAAATAACTATGCAGTGCATCTGGGCAGATTTGTTCCATTATTCAAACGGTTTTCAGAGAATATTTTTATGATCCGATTAAATTTTTATTAAAATGATGTACTTGGTTTGACGTGACATATTTTATCTACAAAAAACATTTCAATTTCTGTTGTCCTAATGTTTTTATCAGCAGACGCATACTAAGTGACTGACTTAACCTATAGAATTGCCTATGCCACTTGAGTTCATAAGAAATGCTGTCAGCATATGAGTTTTTGTGTATTCAAATATCCACAAATTCTTTTAAGTACATCACATGACTACTTATTTACATATATTTCTATATACTAAATTCAAGTAAAAGAAAATATTTTGGAGATGACTTACTATTGTTCAGCGCTACATATTAACTATCACAAGTAATTCATACACTGAAATGTAAACACACGACTGGCAAAGGAAATGTAACAGGTCTATGAACATCACAGCCTTCTTGCATGTGATGCTGTGCAGTCAGGTAAAAACTAACCTACATATGCAACACAGTATGTTCCTCCAAATTGTCAGTAAATTTCTAACAGACTATGTAGCATCACATTCCAAAAAATGGTAATCTTTATAGTCCGTTGAAACCTCAGCTCTCACACAACTGGAATGACTTCCATCTGCCATAGTCCCCACTCACAATGAAATTCGAAGTACATGTGCTCTCAAAAACATTGAAATATAATGTAACAAAAAAAAAAAAAAAAAAAAAAAAAAAAAAAAAAAAAAAAAAAAACAAAAATTTAAAAAAATAAAAAAAAAAAAAAAAAAAAAAAAAAAAAAAAACAAAAAAAAAAAAAAAAAAAAAAAAAAA
>Ga0123355_10007098_pt1 | contig 16704 bp, 13 predicted proteins | sample TergutEmb28metaG_3_FD_89872 | JGI IMG/M metagenome (GOLD analysis project Ga0123355, IMG submission 89872) | Embiratermes neotenicus P1 segment gut microbial communities from Petit-Saut dam, French Guiana - Emb289 P1 | ecosystem: Host-associated > Arthropoda: Insects > Digestive system > Gut ...
TAACCCTTTCCCCGTTCCATTCAAATCGCTAGTGCCTGGGCAGAAGAGTCGAGTTTTTTCACGGGACATTTAAATTTACGTACTATACCAGAAACGCTTTAGAGCGTTTAGAGGGGGAGGGGATTTTTAAATTCCGAGCGCTTTGGAGCGTTAGGGAGGGGAAAGGGTTAATTCTTAAACAAATCCTTTTTATATGTATAAACATAGGCTACCTTAATAACTCAATACAATGAAGCCACAATGGGAAGGAGAGAACACCTTTAAGTTCATGGATACTGTTTCTGGCTGATGGCTTCATGTAGAAGCAGACTGAATTTCTATGTTTCAGAAGTCCTTTATTAACTTCAGGGCAATCTGACTGTCCAATGCCTACTGTCATTACATAGACCAGAGGTCTACATTTTGGTGAACTGCTCACGCTGATAGTAGGAAGTGACAGTGGCAAATCCTGATCCAGAGGTCAGATCTAGCAGAAGGGTACCCAATGCTACATTGTACCATCCTGTTACACCTGACTTCAGATCAGGATTTGACATTGGGAAGTTTGACAGAAGAATATACCTGTAAAGGGTGGGTCTCATTTTGGAAGGAGAGCTGAAGGATTATGTCTGGGATGGAGGGCATCCCGCATGGAAGGTGCAAACTAGGCACAAGTGAGACTGATCAAGAAAGGGGGAAAATATGGGTAACAGGTTTGAGTGCTATTGTTTCTTCTTCTTCTTGGATGACCCTAGACAGGGCCAAGTCAGAATGAAAGATGAAGCCCTTTGTAGGGCCATTCAAGCAGATGGAAACAAAATACCATTTTCCTGCCTAGTCTGTTAACGGTCTCTTTGCTATTGTTGCTTCCCTCCATTCCTAATCCCATATTCATTCAACACCCCTCAGATGAAATTTGTTCTTTTAAAGGTCTACTTGGCTGACTTTTGACTGGCTGTCACTCCGTCAATCACATAGAGCATTTTCTATCAACCAGTGAACCTATAATATAAGCGGTGCCTTTTTATCTGTCAGTAACCATACCAACAGTCTTGTCAAAACTGACAATCTACCACTGCACTGTGTCCAATGCTATGACCAGGCTCTTTCATTTGAGTAATGGCAAATATTTTCCTGAATATGAGCATGCAAAAGCCATTGGACACAGATTTACCATTCCCCAGAAACAGGATCCATATTAGCACCATACTGCCAATGGAAGGCTTGTGCAACAAGGAGATGTAACATTCAACTCTCAGATTTTGGTAACACACCAGTGTTTATCCTTCGGATTTAAGTTGTTTCCCCAAGGGAACAGACGGCCTTTGAGACCACCTCGGCAAGCATACTCCCATTCAGCTTCAGTAGGTAACCGTTTATGTGCCCAATTACAATATGCAACTGCATCATTCCATGAGACATGTACTACTGGATGATCCATACGATCTGCAATCAGAGGAAATTGGTGTTAAAGCAGCTTAAAGAATGTAAGTGTGAAGTTGGAATATGCACCTTAGTTTCATACAACCACAGTTCTCAGAATTTTGTTATTTTATGCTTGTAAAACTAGTGTATAGTATTAAAAGTCTTACAAGCTACCCTAAATTGGTACATACAAAAAGAGGAAAGAAGATTTCACTGATGATGATCTTATAGCTATCACAGAGTTGGGCTGCTTGTTGACCTGTTCTGGTCTCACATATCTAGAAGTCTCTTTAATGGTCTCCCCTGGTTTCTTCTGCCTGTTGGTCTGCAGTTTTTACTATTCTTGGAAATCTGTTATGGGACAGTCTGTCTGTCTGTTGCATCCAGTTTCTTCTGTAGTGCTGTACTTTGTCCAAAACTGGGGTTATATTTAGATCTTTTGCAGTCACTGTATTTGTTTTATAATCTGTTTGACAGATTATAAAAAAATAAAAACTTCATTAATAATAAATTGATAAAAATTAGTGATTAAATTGCCGTGTCAGTATTGGTCTTCTTCTGAGCCACATACCCGACTACTAACATATTTTATAGCTTCGACATTCATTAAATCTCACTTTTGTTTCTCATTATTATTTTTATCACTTCTACTCAAAGTTGTATTGTATTTGCACACTGTGGTGTGTACAGCACTTTTAAATACTGTGAATACTTCACAGTTATGATAAAAAAGAAAGCTGTGTTTGTCTCGTGTAAGCACCATGCTGTGGAGATATGGAGGGAGTACTGAGGTTAAAGTTCCTTATAGTTTTTACCATGGCAGTAGGTGATCATTGGTGAACATTTTACCTAAAAGAAAACCCCCTTCCCCAATAGCCGCCAGGAATGAGCTGAGCATTAGAATTGATCTGGACATTGTTAAAGCGGGTATTTAATTTTAGTAATGTGTTGTTTCAAAATGACAGTTGTACTGACGAAACGGCGAAGTCTTAAGGAAATGTCAAGTATGTACTATGCTAGAAAATAGAACTTGAAATTTTAATATTATGTCACTAGAAATTTTCATGCATTATTTGCATGAACCTCTGAAAATAAATGCATAATGGGTGCATTCTTGTGTTTCATCTCCAGAATATTTAATAGATTTGAGTGAAGTCTGATAATAGGATTCGGCATTAAGAGTTGCCAAATCAATTTAATTTAAGCCTATATTAACCTACTACTTTACATGAATTTCATCTACTCAAAAACAGCTAATTATTTTAAAATTTGAAATTATAAGAACAGGATTTAATTATAACTGTTTTTTAATGTTGTCATGTAGTCTGTCTTAATGACAGGTCAATGGCCTTTTTCAGAACAAGTTCTTCAGCAAGTGCAATTTAGTGCTTCCTCTTTTAAGTTCAGTATCTTCTCATTTCCTTAAGGTTATCCAGCAGCTGCTTACATCTTCTTGCTCATATTCTTGTCCCTTTTATCTTATGTTTTAGTAGGCAGTTCCTATGCAAGATGTGGCCAATCCAGTCAGCCTACCTTTGTTTTATTGTAATACTGCTTCATTTTTCATACTTCAGGGCCAACTGACCTCCATTCTTCTCCAGCACCACATTTCAAAACTCTTTAAGATATATATGTGAAAAAATAACTTATGCTTTTCTAACCCTCTACAGTTAATTTTGTGAGTGAAAGACTTGATTCTACTGTAAATGAACTTGGAACATCACTAATGGATCCAGAATTGTAAATTATTCGTTTGTAAATTGTTACCTGTATAATCTAAATCCACTTCTACAATGTATGTGACTCAGCAAGCACATATTTCTGAGATTCCCAGTTTTAATCTTCCCCAGGACTCCAACTATCCTGAGTTTTCTTTGTATTTCTCAAACCCTCCAGACAAATGCCAGCATATTACCCTAAATTAGGACATGACATGTTCCTTCCATATCCTTTCTGATTCACTTTTCCCTATTGTCCAATCGTGTTATGCCATATAGCCTTAAGTTACTGACAGCATCATTAAATAAACTACAAACATATGCCACCAATACCTGTTGCACACAGTGTGAGGGATGATATCAGTTACATAAGAAGAAAACCAAGAACAGCAGAATTCCTTTAATCTGGACGCAGATATTCCGGAAATCCTGACACTTTGGCAGCTGGAGAAAGTAGTCCCAAGTCTGTAAGTCCTTCAAAAAGGCCTTGAAGAATGTATTTACATTAACCGTTGTGGTGACCCCTTGCCTCCTACTCCATCAACTTCTTCAGTTGTGAAGATTCATGATCCACAGTACCCTGGTCCTTCAGCATCCCTGTTAGAAACTGAAGAAACTCCAGAAAAAAGAGAAAGGGATTCTGATGTGCCTGAACCGGCAGCTTTAGGAGATAATCAAGTGGAAAACTCCTGTGATTAGTTGTGCAGCCCAAATACAGGAGCAGTAACAAAAAATAACCTGTAGGAATAACTAAGGTCAGGATAGGTACTGTTTGATAATATGAAGTATATGATAATTCAACATCTGTCTGGTCCCATGGGTGCCAGACTATGAGAAAACTATTGTAAAGACATCTTCTGTACTGTCTGAAATGTTTGATAGTAAAATGAAGTACAACAGTCAGCCCATATGATATCACAATTTATTTAAACATTTCTCTTTAAACCGACCATATAATTTAGTATCTTACCAAGAAGTGTCTTTGCTATGCCCACCATCATATGGATATGTAACCTGGTCAGTGTACCTCTTACTTAGCAGGCTGGTGCGGTGGCCCTGTTAAAGACTTGTCTTCAGGAGACATTTTTACATCTCAGCCATGCTACTGGCTATCCTTGTGTTAAGGTTTCCCTGCTTGTATTCAATGTTTACATGCTCATGCTAGGGATAGTACCTTTAAAGATGCCTACATGTTCTTTACTGTTTAAATTTCAGCAAGCATGTACCTGAATTTGAAAGCATTCGTTATTTTATTCTTTGGGCACTAAAACAGCAGCACTGTTTATTCGAAACAACTTTTGAACCAACACATTTAAGAAAACAAAATGACACATGTCTCTTATGAATGAAAGACAGACAGGAAGAAGTCTGAATCTTAAAAATATGCACTGTTCGTTATCACAACATACCTTTTATGTTTGAATCTGGTCCTTCAGGATGTTTCCATTCACTGCCTTTAACAGGTAGCCACCAAGGTGCAGCAGCTACAGCCTGTCTTATTTGAGACTTTGTCTCTTCACTGAGTAATAATTCAAAGACAAATGAATCACCAAATGATTCTGCCTCTGTTCTATATCCAGTTGAATTTACAAATAACTCAAATTCTGCATTACTAACTTCATGGACATCCAAGTAGAAATCGGAAACTGTTACTTCTCTGGATGGCCCTTCTCCATCTGCCACAAACACTGGTTCATCTGTGCCCATCATGAACTTGCCACCGTTTATAAAGACCATTTGATTTGTTCTTGGGTAAATACTTCGCGCATTTGCGGCCGAAGAGTATTTTGCACTATCAGTTTGTAGTATAGTGTCTTCTTGAATATTTGTTGAATCCTGTAACTGTTCATCTGTATTCCTTTTAATAGCACTACAACCACAACTTTCTTTGTTTTCTGTAACTTCATCTCCCACAGAAGCACTGTCTTCCGTTTCTTCAGTGGCATGACTAGTTACCATTGCCAGTATAAATATTATTACGTAGAACATTTTGTACCAGTATGCATATGACCAGGCAAGAACTCAAGGACAAGTCACGTGTTACGAAAAACAAACTTTGGAGTGTCAAGATCTGTAACCATATATAAACGAAAAAGTAACACAGTAATTGTAGCTCGCGCACATGCCACTCGGTTCGAAATACCCGGGCATTATTTGACTGAAACAGATTAATTTTGCTACGAAAAAAAATACACCACTATGTACAACACTGCGCAATCTAGTCGTAAATTGTTCATGAATGTGCAGTGATGACAATTGTACGGCAGTTACAATTCTACGAAGTACTTACCTATTATATCGAATATAAAGCATAAGTTATGTATACTTGAAATTGCGTGTCAAGAAAACGGTCTACGTGTTTGAAAGTTCTCGTAAAATTATCATGTTATTCTGTTGTGAAAATTTATCATCAGTTGTCAACCCTGACATAGAATGGGCGGAAGCAATAACCGTGCAACGTGTCGGCGTTACACGAAAATTGCGTTACCACACACAGATCATCTAATATAAACACGTGCGTTGTGAGTTTAGAACGTGTTCGTTTTGTAGGCCTAATCCCCATCAAACGGCAAGAGGAAAAGCATAGTATGACTGACGCGGCAGATACCGGTGATAGTACGTGGGGCCATTTGGCCGATACAGAGCATTTTGGTAGAGTCAGCAGGAATTATATTGTAGTACCTAAGGCAGACTTGGATCTTCCGAAATATCGCGGAAGTACTCGTGCTGGGCATTGTATGATATATTCGAGATCAGAAGAAAGAATATTCGGAGTATACTCGTCGCGAGCTATGATTTTGGTAAGCGTAAGACACCTGTGCAGTGTTTGGTACATATTTATCAAGACGATTTCCGCAATACGTTTGCAGTACGAAAGAAGATTTCGCATACAAGTCGTGCAGCACAGAGTAAAGTTTATAATCCAACCAATCGAGCCATACGTATTTTCAGGAGGATGAAAGGCCGTCTTTTTCTTCTAGTATAATGTAAGTGCAGGAATGGATGTAATCCGTGTGTTTTTTATATAATTTGGAACTATTCTTGTCGGATATCCAGTGAGTAGTTCTGTAGTGAAGGCCCAGAGACTATATGTAGTGGAGGACATGGGCTGAACTGAATTCTAGCCTGTTAAGTAATTTCAAGAATAATGGCTGATCTGTCACTTCTTACTAAACCATGTGCTTGAGCAGTTGATTTGTAGTGTTGGTTAGCTGAAGGACTACCAGGATGATCATATCCTGCAATATCTGTACACATACTACTTTCCACATTCTGTAGTCATTAAATAATCATTTAAGAATGATTTATTTTTGTGTCAGACATTAAGTTATTAATACAATTGATGTATCTTTGTTATTGAAGGACTTCAAAGGATGCTCATATCCTGCATTATCTATACATATACTACTCTCCACATTCTGTAGTCATTAAACAATCATTTAAGCATGATTAAGCAGGCATTAATTTTTGTGTCAGACAATGTGTTACTAATACAGTTCATGTATCTTTGTTACCTATGAAAGCTACATCTTGTAGAATGGCTTGTAGTGGTTGTATGTATTGCCTGTTTAGTTTTTGTCTTATGTCCTTATATCCTACATGTTATCACTACTATTTATTACATTTCACTCACTGTTTTTGATCTTTCTTATACTCGGAATTCTTTGCTGTGTAATCGGTTGAGTATTCTATTTATACTTAAGCTTTTCATCTTGTGTGACTGGTAATTTACATATTCTGTTCATTATGTAATTACAGGTTGTTCATTGGTGCTCTTAATGTTTGTGACTGGATTGACAATGCAAAACATTGTCCATGTGTTGCCTGTGGCATATTTTTTCAAGTGTGAAAAATTTAAACTTGTTCTTCCCTATTTCCGTCTTATGTTTTGTGTTGTTATGCATAAAATTGTGGTCTTACAAAATTTATTATTCCCAACCAAGGTTTAAAAAACAAACTACTCTGGTAATGTTGCCAGCAAAGTTATGCTTTGAAATTTCATTGTATTGACAGGAACTCAACAGGCAAAAATATTGAATTTACTAACATTAGCCTTTGTGGTTTTATTTAGTGACAGGTACCAAAAATACATGAAGAAACAGGGAAATTTAATTCAAGTTAGGCTTTGAGGTTTAATTTTAGTGACAGGTCCATAACATATGTAAAGAAGCAAAATAATTTAATCCTTCAAGGAGTAGGCTTTGAGGTTGCATTTTAGTTACAGAATTTAGAGTTCCCAGTACATGTTTCAAACATGTTCCTTTTTGAATCTGTTAAACCATTGAAGGACATGCCTATAGCTTAGAGCTTCATTGCCAAAAACAGTTTCAAGCATTTTTTTTTTAAAAAGCTTGAAACAACTTGTTCATTCTCTTCCCTGTAACAATACAGCTTGTACGCTCGGCTGTTATGGGTAAACTTATTGAGCTGTAACTTTCTTTCCCATAATCTCTGACAGTCATAACATCATAACATGAACAAACAGAAACCTGCTACAAGTGTTTTATGCACAACAACATGAGTCTAAAACTTTATTGTTTGGTGTCATACGTTGAAATTATTCTGCCGGGTTTTCTTTTTCCAATCTGTGCATTCTGTTTAGCCATACTTAAACATTCGTTGCTACACTGTATCATTAGTTGATACAGTATCAGTATATTACATTTAAAACAATTTCTTTATATTTGATGTTTATTTGGTTTATATAGTGATGTTTTATTAACCACATCGGGGCTGCACAAATCCTGGGCACCAGGTTGCCCCGACGACAAAATCTTATACAGTGGCGGCTTAATATTTGTGCGTCCTCAGTATAGAACTTTCTGTCACTGTTTTAGCACCCACAATTTCAAGGCAGCTCCTGGATATTCAGGAAATTTTTGGACACCTTTACTACATAGATTATTTGATGAAGAATGACAGGCTTCGAGTGTTATGTGTGCAGCTGGCTGTGACTGTGTGAAGGTTGTATGTGAACATTTGCCTGTGAAAATCCTTAATCAGAGGACTGGTCATGCAGCTGGTATTTGAATAAAGTATTCTCAGATATGGAGCAGTACTAGCCATGACCCTGCAACTTCTGATGTTTTGTAGTATTATGTGAAAGTGGGTGGTCAGCTGCGAGCTGTGGGTGTGTAATTCTAGGGGAAAGAACCCCTAATACAATTGGATAAATTGGATAGGAAACTAGGCAGACCCCAGAGCCAGTCTGGACATAGTGGAAAGAACAAAAGTCCTTCTGCTGGGAATTGAGTTCTAGTCATTCACTTCACTTACTCAGCATTCCTGATATTAGCGAATGTGCAAATACTTAGTAATTATACTATTTTTTTTCATCATTTCAGTTTTTATTTTACATTTTGTTGTAGATGCAGTTGCGGTTTGATGGATATATTGGTTTCCCTGGTGGAATTATAGATGAAGGAGAAGACATTCTTTCTGGGCTGAATAGAGAACTTTTCGAGGAGGTTAATATAAATGTGCAGAAACACCCAGTTAAAGAAGAGCACTATGTTGTAACTCATTGGTGTCCCAACAAGAAACTTTTGTTACACTTCTATGCTGTGGAAGTGTCCATTGATGATTTGAAGGTTATTGAGGAAGAGGCAGTTAAGGCACATGACTATGGAACTGAGGTAATTTTTCAGTTTTATTTGTATATTTGTATAAATTGTTCTGAATTAAATATTTTAAATGAGCTCCTGCCATAAGATTTTGTTGTAGATTTTTCAAAATGTATAAGGACCTGCAACAATTAGCATGTGGTATTTTGCACCGAGTATAGTCACATTAGCAGTACTTTGTGAATCATTCAGTAATGCAGAAATTAGGTGTATTATACATATCTATTATTGATTTGGATGAAATTAAGTGTAATTAGGACAATGGCACTTGAATTAACTGAATTTTCTTATTACAGACACTGGGTACACTTCGAATACCGCTGTACACAATGGGTGATGGCTACCGAGGTTTTCCTGCTTTCTTGGCAAATTCGTTTGCGGGAAACTCTCGTGATCAGTTGCTTTACACACTGCAGCATTTGTCTATTATGTCTAATGAAGAAATTAGCAAAGCAGTAGAAGCAAGGCCTTTACTAACATCAACAAATGAGACAGAAGAAGGAGCACATGTTTAGAAAGTACCATCTGCTTCCATAAAGCAGTATGACAAGTTTCAAATTGTACATAGTTCAGTAAATATAAACCACAATTACTCCACCATATTGAATTGCATTTTAGGATCTTCCTTTTTAGATTTTTGTACCAAATGATGGAATAATACTGACTGGTAACAGAAATCTTTATGGAAGCCATCCTGTTGTGTAAGTTACTAAATAAACTACAGTTACTGCGGCATTGGAGTAATTGTGGTTTATTTGGTATGTAACACAATGAGTTAGCTTCCATAAAGATTTCGGTAAATGTCTTTAAGGATTGTAAGTGATAAATCTGGATGGGTATTTTTAAGTCCTGTACCATGAACTGTGATGACCTTAAAATTAGACTGTTACATACTGTTTGCACAAAAGTGCATAAAGGCACTAGCATGGTGAAGTTTTTGGAGATCCAGTAGCAGTTTAAGGAATTTGATCTTTGTTACTGATTTATGACACTGAATATGAAGCATTAAAACTGCGACCCTAGTGTGATCAACAAATATTATGGGTTCTGATAAGGTATTTGTTCTTGGAAGAAGATCGTTTGTGCAAATTAGGAATAAGTGTTCATGATTGTCAGCCACCTGATGATCTTTGAAGAACTTCAACTACAAGAAGTATTTTCAGTCGATACTACAGGAACAGGCAACGGGAAGTGCTGGGTAGGGAATAAAGCATTGACAGTACTGGGGAATCCAGATGAAATTATATGGTTATTGAATAGAATAAAGTTAACAAGATTTTGTGGAGAATTATGTTGTTTCCATGCATTTATTGATGCATGTTTTGCTAGGGGTCATGGCCTTTAAAATGTCTGTCACACCATTCAGTGCTTTGGAGTGATTTTCCAGTTGTCTAATTTATATGCCAATAGTTGAATAACTGCTCACCTGTAATGTTTTTATGGTGGAGTACCTTCATTGTAGCTAGCTAGCTATGTCACAATGTTTTGATGCTAAAATACACCTTGCGGTTATGACGTAAATTTCTCCATTCTTGTTTACAGACTTCTTTGTTGCTTTCTTCCTTGACCTATTTGTGAGCATCAACCCCTGCAGGATCATTTTAGCATCAAAAGGTTAGGTTCTGTTTGTGCCTTGCCCATATGGTTGTTCTGTCTGTGCACCATTCAGACAAGTAGTAAATTGTTTGAGCTGTGAGGCAATGTTATCCAAATCAGCCATCAACATGATGAAAGTGAATAAAAGTTCATCTTGCTTTTTTTTGTGGTACTTATATGTGTATGAGAGAGAGAGAGAGAGATTATCCCACCTTCACTTTTAAACACTGATGCTGATCTATTAGTTCTGTTGCACTAGTGGCAAATTTACCAGAATGAATATACATATTTGTACATGGATGTAGTTAAGGGTTAGATATTATGGGTGGTGGGGGTGTAAGATTGTAGGGACTAGGCTTTACTGTTGACTGTTTTTGAAAGTATGCTGTGATTAAGCAAATTTCAGGAAGTGTTTCTTTGGTGTTTGATGCACATAGTTGAAATTGCTGATGGAGTTACCAGAAGCATTTACCTGCCACTAAGAACCTACAGAAATATTATGCGTAAATTGTTACAAATTTAAATTGTGTACACTGTTCTTCATATAATTAATATTTCTGAACAGTGTTACTTTTGTGGGACATATCTGTTATATGGTGAACATGTATTCGAACATCTGTAAGTCAAAAAAATTATAGAATAATAAAATTATCTATATTTGCAGAACTACAGTGCAAAACAAGCTGGCCTTTCCCAGAGAACTCCCATGTTAGAGTCTTATGTGATGAGAAGTACTTTCTATCTGGTCCTGAAGCTGAAAGGAAGGAAAGGTGGAATCTGGCTGATGCTGTGTCATTTTTAAATGAATTTATGAATTACAATTAAAAAATGAAACATATCCTAGCAGAGTCTCATCACCTGGTAAAATGTAAGAATTTGTTGAATGTCAAGAAAGTGTAGACAGGCTAAGTGTTACCTGCCATAACCAGATGGATCCTGATTTAAACAGAACTGATGAACTACAAGATTTGCCAGTGAGGAAGTTCAGAAGACCAACAGCTAGAGCCAGTGACAGAATTTCTTTGTGCTTAGTCACAACTGGCAGAACTACACAATCCAGATGTAATTTTTTAAAAGCCTGTTTCCAGATATTCTAAAGTTGCCTGGCAAAGAGCAAAGGCAGTTTTAGGAAACAGTGCTCACTACCCTGAATCAATTTGTGGATGAAGAGGAGGCTGGCCCACGTAGAAAATCCTATTTCCAGAACTGTCAGTGCCAGTGCATTTCCTGAAATGTTCTAGGGATAATGGCTCTTTTCCCATAAAGCAATACATCCCAAATATTTATTAACTGCAAAATGTCATGGGGTTGTTACAAGCAGGAACCATGCCATGCCACAATTTCGTGATTGTGTGTTACTGAAAATATTTGAGACACTGTCTTTTCTTTCTTTTTTATTCTAACTTCATCCTGAATTTGGGAAAGTTTTATTTATTGTGTCATGACATCATGTGCCTACAGTTATTTCACAGTAATAAATGAAAGTTTGAATTCTGAAAATGTCTCTACAGTTGTAGAAACCCTTCCATGAAGTGATCAGCAGCATAGTCACTTCTGGTGTAATACATCTTCTAAAATTTGTACTTTGTTCTCTGATGGACTCCCTGACTGCTGGAAGTCATACATATCCTTTCAGTTGTGGATTTTGTATCATTTTGCTGAATCTTCCATAATAAGAGTGACAGAATAGCATTGTGTGAACTCTTTTTTATGGTAGAGAGGATGCACCCAAAATGTTCTTCTATTTCTAACATCCCCTCGTGATCACTCTCATACCATGGGCTTCTTATTTGTGACAGGCATTGCATGTGGGTTACAGGAAGTTTGGAGCAGCTCCAGGCATTCCATTTTGGAGCTTCTCTAAACAGTCTTTTTCAGTGTGGGTTTACCTTAAGGCACACACATTACCAAAGGACCAACCAAAAAACTAAATAAGGGACTTGCAGGAAGTACAAGTTTATGTCTGTTGGTTCGTTAAGCCATTCCTGCATACTGAGTACTGCACTGGGCTTGGATAGAGCCTTGTTACTACAACTGGGATTTTTGCTTGCACTAATAGTTATCCTGTCATGCTGACATTCTTGACATACACTGCAAGTGGCAATATGTCCTGGGGGGGGGGTTAGGTTGAGTTGCACTGTGGGGCCAATAGATGCTCAGGAACATGTAGCAGGGGCAAGTGACCCCCAATGTTCTGTTCCCATATTCATGTTGAGTCAGTTTGCATCATTTAGTTTTCGGCCAGTCAGCGGGGCAGGTCATTTGATCGAATTCAGATGACTGACAGTTCACTTAACTGCAGTGGATGAAACAAATGTGTGGACCCCAACTTGTGGCAAAGTGGAACAGTGAGGATCACTATACTGCTGCAATCAGTGAAATTTTTGGGTTACTGAGAGATGTATCATTAAAAACGAGTGTTCCTACTTTGAGGTTAGACATCCCATTGTGCTGTTAAACAATTATTATGCTTATTAAGTGAACACAACTGGTACCTTACTTTACATAGTAATTGTCCCAGTATTTTGACAGTGGTGCATGGAAGACCTAAATGTTTGTGTGATATATTGCACATCCATTTTCTTTTAATTCAAAATGAACTGAAAATTGTGTTGTTTTTGTGTAAATGTAATACATTATGCCATGCAGTCATCTATAAATAATGGGCACATGTAGAATACTGTGCCCACTTCTGGGCACAGTATTCTTCCTCTGCTTCCTTCAAGTTCCAAAATGTAACTATAAATATTAATGTTGGCAAAAACTTTGCCCATGCACCCAGAAACGTCATGCTAGTGCTGTAAACTGTTATATAATTATGTTATTTCTTGGTGTGATCGCAAAATATCGAGTAAGGGGAATATTTTTCTGTATTGATCATTCAGTAACATAGGAGCTGGACACAGTATGGGTCATTCAACCCCGACCGGCTCTTTAGTGTTTGTAGACTTACTGAGAATATCTCCTCCCCCATCGCTACTTGAATGCAAGCATATGAATCCTAGTTGCACACTGAACGTCGAAAATTCAATAGGGGTCAATGACTTGGTTGATGTACAGTCTAGTGAAAACCTTACTCCTTGCGATGCTTAACACATCAATAACGCTGGAGTTTATATTCCAGCCTTCCCCTCTCACGGAGGAGGTTTAAATGTACGGACTGTACCTTTTACTGCTTAACGACCCTACGGTGCACGAAGACTGGCAGTGAAGAGTTTAAGAAAGCGGACTGATATGAAAATAAAACTGACTGTATACTGAGATATTGTTCATTCTATGCATTTGCGAATCGATTTACAAACTATATCGGCACAAACAAATGCACAATTCTATATAATGTTTATTTTACTATTAATTTGCTGCTACATGTGTCGGCGCAGTTGCCGTCCTCAGGGAGCTTACACCAATGTTGTTGAAACGTACAGCAGTGAAATAGTTTTACAATAATCGTGTATATCGAATTTGCAGGTTTTAATTACATTTTACGTTATTTAAAATGTTTTTATAAAATTGATATATGTTTGGGTGTTAGATGTTTGAATCTGCGCATTTTATTAAACCATATTACCTGCACATTTGGTAGACTTGATTATTGTAAAACTATTGTATTGCTATACGTTTTAACTACACTGGTGTAAGCTCACTGAGGATGGCAGTTGCGCCTAAACATGTAGAAACAAATTAATTAAATTAAATCTAAAACCGGGCCTAGACGCACGGCAAGCTTAGCGGCCTTCCGTTTCCCGATGTAAAACACGTACTATGTAGTGTAACTTGCGTCATGTAGAGTAGATGTTGGAAAGGACCTCCTTCAACTCTCCGACATGCTCGACACTTGGTGAACCGATTATTATGTACTGTTTGAAGTCCTGGTCTAGAAACAGTTGAAACAGGACTAAAAGTGTAATGGAAGACGCATTACTGACACTGCCAATCCTATCGCCCCGAATACGGTACAGTGCATCACCTTAGTCACACAGTTTTAAACCGCTGTCTGTAAGAGACATGTGAAGCCCAGTGTCACGTACATTTTTGTTGCTCGTGGTATGCAGTAGAATTTAGTAAAGGTAAAAGTAAAGTTCTCTGTAGAACAGGCCGTGGAACCCCAGAGGGGTAGTAGTGGTATGGCTCTATTCTTTCTTTAACCTTGGCGCTAGATGGGGCTGGGTGGTCAGCACTAAGCCCCGGCCACTTTACCCGCAGGAAGAGACCTGGTACCCATCGCACAGGAGACAGGTTTGACCCCAGGGCCCGTCTGCACGGGTGCGGAAAATCTTCCGTCCCCATAGCGAATTCCGGGTACTCTATCCCGTCAGTAAGGTTTAATACGGAGGATTTTCCCTGTGGAAACCTACGTAAGGAAGAAATCGTATGAAAAGTGTCGTAGGAAATTTAGAATACCGTTTCGTCCGTGTTGCAGTTCGAAATCAAGCATGTCCGAGGGGTGAAGAAGGTAATTTTCAACACCAACTGCAACATGCAATAAGTTACACTGTTTATATTACATGCAAAAATATAAGTCCATAGGCCTGCAGTCCTTCCGAGTTTGGTTTTCAGTTGAACTCCCTGTAATTCTTAATAAATGAAATGCATATTCACAGTTACTGATGGCCATGATTGCCATAGTTTTGAATTTGTGTATGACATGTTATTTATTGTTTGGCAGTTGTGGAAAAATCAAAAAGGAGAGCGGGAGAAATAAACGATTGTCTACTCGGCCTTGACATTTTTCCCGTCAGTGGCGACCATACCGGTGGGTTTGCTGAACGACAGCAATGACAGGTAACTTAAATGATGAGAGATTGAAGGATTTGGATAAAAGGTGTTCAGAATAATTGGTTCGTATTGCAGTGGCATAACTAGGGGGTGCGGGTGGTGCAGCCGTCTTCGGCGACAGAGTACAATGGTCGTCAAAATATGCGGAAAATTAAAAGTTTAAGTGAAAAATTTATCTTCTGCCCTTAAGAAAATTTTAATTATTGTGCCAAATAAATGGAAGTTTAGTAAATTATTGTTTCTGAATGCGTAGTTTATGTTAGGGGCTCCTGCTCTTATTATTCGTTCCGGGCTCCCAAAACCTAGCCACGCCCCTGTCCTATTGTGGTGAAGAAAACTGTGTATTGAGACAGCCATGTGTACCTAATTTACTTACTTACTCCATTGTGCAGAGTCCTTCTTGAGAAGCTAGTCAAGAAATTCCCCGCATTTCACGGAACCCGAAGGTTCATTACCGCACTCACAAGCGTCTGCCACCTGTCCCTATCCTGGGCTAGCCCAATCCAGTCCACATACCCATATCCCACCTCCTGGAGATCCATCCTAATATTATCCACCCATATACGACTAGGTCTCCCCAGTGGTCTCCTTCCCTCCGGTTTCCGCAGCAAGACCCTATACACCCCCCTCTCCTCACCCATACGTGCCACATGCCCAGCCCATCTCATTCTTCTCGATTTTATCACCCGCACAATATTGGGGGAGGAGTACAAATCATTTAACTCCTCGTTATACTATCTCCTCCATTCCCCCGCTACATCGTCCATCCTAGGTCCAAATATTCTCAACACCATCATGTGTACCTAAGTAGGGTATTTAAATGGGCCTGTGGATAACAGTGACAACAAATATGCCAAAAGTTCTGTAAAACCTTGTAAGAGACACTGACACAAGTAATGAAAATTTGTTAAAAATAATCTCAATGAAGTAGTGTATGAAGCTGATGACTGTGCAGAAGTGGCTCATAAAATGCCGCACTGAGGTGACGGCGATGAACCCGGCTCTTCTTGACAGAATTGTGTTTAAAGGCAAAAGAATACTGGCTGTCGAGGAAGATTCTGTGTCGTGGAGTTAGAAATGTAATTATTTGTGGCACTTACGTTGCTTTACGAAAGTTCATGTGGAGATACCGTGTTACCTACTTCGAAAACATAAAACATTTGTTTACCAATTACATTATGACTACAACTGCAAGTAAAAGAGCCATAAATGTCTGTCTGTTCAATTGCCAGTCACAAACAACAAGGTACTAGCAGCAGTTTTACTGGCGACTAGTTTCGTCTCTAAGATCGAGCCATCGCCGCTCGCTACGCAAGAACAGAAAAGATATAAACTGTGACAGTTGTAGATCTCCCCCCCCTTTTTTTTTAATATTTATTAACTGCAATTGGGTTGTCACCCGGTGGCAGTGTTTATTTTACATTGATACAAAATACGAAATTGGTTACTACTAAATTTAAGTAGCACTTAGCTCGGACCACCTCCCTGTTCTCATTGACACTTCGTGTCGCTCATCCTTTCTCGACCCACCGGATCGCCCTGACTTCAGGCGCACTGACTGGGCCAGCTTCCAAACTCGGTTGGAA
>Ga0123355_10007099_pt1 | contig 16700 bp, 16 predicted proteins | sample TergutEmb28metaG_3_FD_89872 | JGI IMG/M metagenome (GOLD analysis project Ga0123355, IMG submission 89872) | Embiratermes neotenicus P1 segment gut microbial communities from Petit-Saut dam, French Guiana - Emb289 P1 | ecosystem: Host-associated > Arthropoda: Insects > Digestive system > Gut ...
ACATTGGTGAACAAAGCAGAAAACCGCAAGACGCTGAACACTTAGATGATGAAAGTATCCAACGCCTTATAAAATCTTACGTCACAAAAATATACGCCCTCGGTGATAGTGTTAGTATCACAGAGGGCGTAAACATGATAATTGCGAAGGCAGGATTTGAACCTACGACCTTCGGGTTATGAGCCCGACGAGCTACCAGACTGCTCCACTTCGCGTCGACATGAAAGATGATATCACATTAATGGGATAAATGCAAGTGCTTATATGAATATATCACGTCAATTTCATAGTCAATTTCATAAAAATTCTCACTGTCTAACGTTACATTCATGCGAAAAAAGGAAGAACTATGATGTCTCGTTAATATTTTGTAGATAACAAAAATGCCCTGCGAGTTAATCCCGCAAGGCTTTAATAATCAAAAATTAAACTGCTCTGGTTACTTTTTCAGACCTTAGGCATCTGGTGCATACCTTAGCTCTGCGTACAGTACCATTCTTTTCTACAATTTGCACTTTTTTGATATTTGAACGCCACATTTTGTTGGCTCTGCGTGACACTTGGCTACGAGTAATACTTATTCTGTGCCCGGTTTGTATACCTTTGTCACATACTTCACATTTAGCCATGACTTCTACCTCCAAGGATTATCTATAAAATAAAATTTGAACCTTCGCCATGGCGAAAGCAATGCATAAACACTGCCCGAACTTAAAACTTCGGGATTCACAAACAGGAGCAGAAGGATTTGAACCCTCGACATTCGGTTTTGGAGACCGACGCTCTACCAGCTGAACTATGCTCCTATGAAGAGTAACATTAACTCGACAAAGGACATTATAGTAGGACGTCACGCATATGTCAATATGCAGAAAAAATTTTCTTGCATTATTCGCCGTTTAGTGATATCTTGATAGCTGTGTGTGAATTGAAAGGGAGCGGTTACAATGCCACGTTTTAATGGAGACAATCTATTAACCTGCGGGAATCAGCCCTTTGTTTCACATTTCAATGATAAATTTTATTTTTTATTTTCTTGTACCCTCTGGTAGCAAATAAAAATTTGCAGCTGGGGGGTGTTTTTTTGCTTCAAGAAGTTGTAGTCGGCTTTATACGACAGCGAAGCAAAACTGTCATATTATTGCCTATAACCATACTTTTGCTGGAGGTAATTATGAGAAAAGATCTGCTTGGTATCCGTGATTTGTCGCGGGAGGAAATTTTTCTTTTTCTGGAAGCTGCAAAAAATCAAAAGGAGAAAGTCCGAAACAGGCATCTGAGGGACAATTCCCTTGCCGGGGCAAGCCTAACAACTTTATTTTACGAAAACAGCACCCGTACAAAAATGTCATTTTTACTGGCGGCGGAATATTTGGGGGCATATGCGGATGATTTAAACATTGCCACCAGCAGCGTTGCCAAGGGGGAAACTTTAATTGACACAGGACTAACCCTGGAGGCCATGGGAACAGACGTTATTGTAATACGTCACAGCATGGTTGGGGCAGCCCATTTGCTGGCGCAAAATGTCAAATGCTCTGTTATCAACGGGGGCGACGGGTCTAACGAACACCCTACACAGGCATTGCTAGACGTTTTTACAATGTGGGAACATAAGCAGGACTTTAAAGGGCTTAACGTGACAATTGTAGGTGATGTGGCAAACAGCCGTGTGGCCCGCAGCAATATTTTTGCCCTTACTAAACTTGGAGCCAATGTAACCGTTGCCGGCCCCGCAACACTACTAAGCGGTCACATGAGTGTCCTTGGGGTAAACATGACCACAAATATGACAGAGGCTATTAAAAGTGCCGATGTTATTATGGGGCTGCGGGTTCAGTTAGAGCGTCACAAGGCCTGTCACTTTCCATCACTTCAGGAATATGCTAAATTTTTTGGTATAAACTTAGAATTACTTAAACACGCAAGGAAAGATGCCATAATTATGCACCCAGCCCCTGTAAATCGCGGAGTAGAAATATCCAGCGGAGTAATGGACTGTCAGGCATCTGTAATTTACGAACAAGTAGAAAACGGCGTGGCAATGCGCATGGGAATACTTGAAACCTTGTTGGACAAACAGCAAAACCCACTGGAGTTAAACTTTAAAAATGAAAAGTGGATAGACGAGCTCCCCGCCAAGGAACATGTTAATTGGAAGCAATTGCATACATCCCGTAATCTCTTTTTGCGTAATAAATAGAACAAGCAGTGCTTGCTCCATTTTTGCAATGACTCATAGCAGAAAAAATGCCAAAAGGCGGTATAATATAAAATCTAACTCTTAGGAGTGATGACATGAGCAATATATCAACAAACATTCTTATAAAAAATGGACGGGTTATAGACCCATCGGCAAATTTGGATTCTATAATGGATATTTTGGTGCAAGATGGCAAAATTGCAAGAATTGCTCCATCAATTGCTGGGCTGGAGGGCACTCGTGTTATTGATGCCGCCGGAAGCTGGGTTACACCCGGTTTAATTGACATGCACGTACATTTGCGGGACCCGGGCCAACGCCATAAAGAAACTATTGCAACAGGTACCAAAGCCGCTGCAGCCGGGGGTTTTACAACAATTTGCTGTATGCCAAACACAAAACCCGTCATAGACAATGAAATTGTGGTAGAATATGTAATGTCAAAAGCGAAAAAAGAGGGGATTGTAAATGTAATCCCCATAGGCAGTATTACAAAAGACCTTGCCGGGGAAGAACTTTCCGCCATTGGAGAAATGAAAGATGCGGGCATTTGCGCTATTAGCGACGATGGCAAAACCGTAGATAATCCTTCCTTGTTCAAAACTGCTATGAAATACGCAACCATGTTTGACCTGCCCATTCTTTCCCATTGCGAGGACTTGCGTCTTGTAGGCAAAGGGCAAATTAACGCTGGCCCACATGCGGAACTTATGGGTTTTAGGGGAATTTACCCGGAAGCGGAAGAAATTATAATAGCCCGCGACATTGTTTTAGCTCGGGTTACCGGGGCGCGACTGCATATTTGCCACGTAAGTACTGCAGAAGGAGTTGCCCTAATTCGCAAGGCTCAAGAGGACGGGCTTCCCGTAACTGCGGAAGTTTGCCCGCATCATTTTACCTTGATAGACGAGGACATTACATCATATGACGCAAACTTTAAAATGAGTCCGCCACTTCGCAGCAGTAAAGACCGTGAAGCACTAATACATGCTCTGGCAGATGGTGTAATAGGTGTAATTGCAACAGACCACGCCCCTCACCACGAAGATGAAAAAAATTGCGAATTTGAAGAAGCCATGAACGGAATTGTGGGGCTGGAAACCGCTGTGCCCCTATGCATTACAGAACTGGCAAAAACCCTTACGCCAATGCAACTTGTCGCAGCCCTTTCCACTAACCCGGCAAAAATACTTGGGATTGATAAAGGCACCTTACAACTCGGTGTTGATGCGGATATCACAATAATAAACCCAAGTGAGACATATGTAATCGACAAAAACGCATTTTATTCCAAAAGACACAATACGCCCTTCCACGGGCGTACCGTAAATGGATGCGTAACTCATACCATAGTCGGCGGGAAGGTTGTGTTTGATAATCGTGGAGGTGTATTATGTTAATTGATAGGTTAATCGGCAAAATAACTGCGCTGTCTGCCCCAATAGTTGTAGGCCTTGACCCGCGGCTGGACCAAATCCCCGGGCATATATTTGAAGAAGCCGCCACAAACTGGAGCGACTCGTTAAATATCGCATCGGAAGCTATTTTCAAATTTAATAAGGCAATTATCGACCAGATTTGTGATATCGTGCCGGCAGTAAAGCCTCAAATTGCCATGTACGAGCAATTTGGTCCGGCAGGTTTTTTTTCCTACCTTCAAACGGTGGAGTATGCCAAAGCCAAAGGTTTAATTGTAATTGGCGATGTTAAGCGGGGGGACATTGCCTCTACGGCGGAAGCCTATTCAAACGCTCATATCGGGAGAGTAACTATCAAAGGGAACGATATAGAAATTGCATCTGTGGACTTTATCACCATTAACCCATACATGGGCTTCGATTCTGTAGAGCCATACCTTGCAGACTGCACACAACACGACAAGGGGCTGTTTATATTGGTGAAAACCTCTAACAAGGGCAGTAAGGATATCCAGGACATGCTTTTGGCAAACAATAATCCCTTATATACCCATGTTGGGGAATTGGTAGAAACCTGGGGGGCAGACTTTATAGGCACGTCTGGCTACAGTAGTATTGGGGCGGTAGTTGGGGCAACTCATCCATCGGAAGCTGTTGAACTTCGTAAAGCCATGCCCCACACATTCTTCCTGGTGCCGGGATATGGGGCGCAGGGTGGCAGTGGAAAAGATTTGAAGGATCTTTGGGCAAAAAATTACGGTGTAATTGTAAATAATTCCCGCGGGATAACTGGTGCCTATCAAACAGATAAATACAAATGTAATGAAAAAGACTTTGCAAAAGCCAGCCGTCAAGCTGTACTTGACATGAAAGCTGATTTGGAGGTGTATATCACATGAAACCGCCACAACTCTTAAACACGCAAATTTTAAGCAACTTGGCAATTGCTCCGGGCATATTTTCTATGACTGTTCTTGCACCTGAAATTGCCGCCATAGCACGAGCCGGACAATTTGTGATGGTTTACCTTGACAAAAATGAACTATTACTTCCGCGACCTATCAGCATTTGCGATGCAAATGGGTTTAGTTTAAGGTTTGTATACCAGGTAGTTGGTGCCGGTACGGAAACAATGTCAAAAATGCAAGTGGGCAGCGATGTGAAAATTCTGGGCCCTTTGGGCAAAGGCTTTTTCACATACCCCAAAGATTCCACTATGATTTCCGACGATTTTGCCGCCATGATACCTGCCCGTACTAACTTAAAAAACGTAGCAGTCCTGGGCGGTGGTATCGGTACACCACCCCTGCTTTATCTTGCCAAAACCCTTAAAACTGTGGGTGCCAATGTAGACGCATACCTGGGTTTTCGTTCTAATCCCATTTTAAGGGAGGAATTTGAAAATGTGACCGACAACCTGTACATAGCCACAGAGGATGGCAGTGTCGGGCACGCAGGCAATATTGTAGAGTTTCTATCAGCACTATCCCAGGCCACAGGCCAAACCTATGATGAGTATTTTGCATGCGGGCCACGGCCCATGTTGGATGCACTGGCAGATTATGCTCATTCACAAAATATTCCGTGTCAGCTTTCTATGGAAGAGCGCATGGCTTGTGGCCTAGGAACTTGTGTAGGCTGTGTGTTAAAAGTTAATGGCACATATCTAAGAATTTGCACAGAGGGGCCGGTGTTTTACAGTGACAGTATCAGCAATCACAATGAATGATTTAGCCGTAAATATCGCCGGAGTTGAATTAAAAAACCCCGTAATAACTGCCTCGGGCACTTTTAACAGCGGCAAGGAATACAGCCACCTAATCGGCCTGAACAAGCTGGGAGCCATAACCACCAAAGGGGTTTCCCACAAGCCTTGGCCTGGCAACCCGCCCCCCAGAACGGCGGAAACATATGGGGGCATGCTTAATGCTGTAGGCTTGCAAAACCCCGGAGCAAAGGCATTTATTCAAGAGGACTTACCTTTTTTAAGCCAATACAACACAAAAGTAATCGTTAATTTATGCGGCAAAACAGAGGAAGAATACATTAACGTTGTCCGTGATTTTGAGGGCATTACCGGCGTAGACTTATTCGAGCTTAATATCTCCTGCCCAAATATAGAGGCAGGTGGCATGGCAATGGGTACCGACCCTAAAATGACGGAACATATAACCCGCCAAGTTAAAAAGCATACAAATATCCCGGTTATAGTAAAATTAAGCCCCAATGTAACAGACATTGCTACCATAGCCAAAGCTGCCGAAGCCGGCGGCGCAGACGGTATAAGTCTTATCAATACAATTTTGGGCATGAAAATTGATATTCACAGGAGACAACCTCTACTTGGCAACAAACTTGGGGGTCTGTCCGGCCCGGCTATTAAGCCAATTGCCCTGCGAATGGTCTATCAGGTGGCTAAAGCCGTAAACCTGCCGATTATAGGTATGGGGGGCATTTCAACCGGGGAAGATGCCATCGAATTTATTATAGCCGGCGCAACGGCAGTGGCAGTTGGTATGGCAAACTTCTCTAACCCACAAGCCACTATGGATATTGTGACGGGGATAAACACCTATATGAATATGTATAACATACAAAATATAAACGACATAAGGGGGATAATCCAATGAGTTGTTGTAACAATGCCGGAAAAACTTATAAAGGCGAATTTATAGAATTTATGGCCCGGGCAGGAGTGTTAACTTTTGGCGAATTTAAAACCAAAAGTGGCCGCTTAAGCCCATACTTTGTGAATACTGGCAACTATCGCACAGGGTCGCAAATGGCAAAGCTTGGGGACTATTATGCATCCTGCTACATGGACAAAATTGCAAAACCCGCCGATACCCTTTATGGTCCGGCTTACAAAGGAATCCCTTTAGTAGTTGCGGCTGCAACATCATTATACCGCAACCACAATATGGATATCCCCTTCTGTTTTAACCGTAAAGAAGCCAAAACCCATGGCGAAGGCGGCGTAATGATAGGCCGCACCCCCCAATCCGGCGACAACATAGTAATTATCGAAGACGTTATCACTGCGGGCACGGCATTGCGTGAAACAATGGATATTCTTAAAAATACTACAGGCCACGTTAAAATAGAAGCACTAATCATCCAGGTGGACCGTATGGAGCGGGCCGCAGGGGAGCTGTCCGCTGTCCAGCAAGCCCAGCAGGACTTTGGCATTGCCGTCCATTCCATAGTTAGCGTCCGGGATATTATTTCCCATTTGCATGGCAGAGAAATTGACGGCAAAGTACTGATAGATGATGCCATGAAGGCGAAAATGGAGCAGTATTTGCTAGAATACGGCGTGAATGAGTAAGGCGTCATGGAGAGGTTGCAACGCATGTTTAAAAATGCAATTGTAAGAATACCGGGGCAATCGTTGATAAATGGCATCACTTCAGCACCGGAACTTGGTGCCCCCAATTACGAAAAGGCTCTAAAACAACATAACGAGTATATTCAGGCACTGGAAAATTGCGGTGTCACAGTAATAAAACTTGACCCCATGGAAGAGTTCCCGGATTCATGCTTTGTGGAAGATACAGCGGTTCTTACCCCTAAGTGCGCAATTATCTCAAACCCGGGTGCCACAACCCGTCAAAAGGAATCCTTTTTCATGGTAGATACCATTAAACACTTCTACAAAAAAGAACAAATTGTCTATATAAAGACACCCGGCACAATGGAGGGCGGGGATGTAATGATGGTAGGCAATCATTTTTATATTGGTATGTCGGCTCGAACAAATGCAGAAGGCTGTCGTCAATTTATAAAAATACTGAACAAGTTCGGTCATACAGGGTCAGTTGTGCCTTTAAGCAAATTACTTCATCTTAAAACAGGTCTGTCCTACATTGAAAATAATAATTTGCTTGTAGCAGGCGAGTTTGTTGAAAAAGATGATTTTAAAAATTTTAACAGAATGATAGTTAGCGAAGACGAAGCTTACAGTGCAAATTGCATTTGGGTCAACGGCAAAGTGCTAGTGCCTGCCGGTTATGAAAAAACAGCTCAAGCAATTCGCAATTTGGGCTATGACATATTAATTGTAGATACTTCTGAATACTGCAAAATCGATGGCGGACTAAGCTGTTTATCATTACGCTTCTAGTAAATAAATAAGAAAACGGCACTAATCCTGAGCCGACTATCGATTAGAGTCGCAGTTTTGCGACAATCATCGATTTGGAGGCAAAGGTTAGTGCCGTTTTTGAGAGTATAAAAACTATTTTAATTACTTAACAATTTTTACAACAGAACCAGCACCTACTGTACGTCCGCCTTCGCGGATAGCAAAGCGTGATCCTTCTTCCATAGCGATTGGAGTAATAAGTTCTACTGTCATTTCGATATGGTCGCCCGGTGTACACATTTCAACGCCGTCGGGTAGTTTAATTACGCCGGTAACGTCGGTGGTACGGAAGTAGAATTGTGGACGATAGTCGTTGAAGAAAGGCTTATGACGGCCACCTTCGCTTTGAGACAAAACGTATACTTGAGCGGTAAATATAGTGTGAGCAGAAACGGAACCAGGCTTTGCAAGCACTTGTCCACGCTCAATTTCTGTACGTTGTACGCCACGAAGAAGTAGACCTGCGTTGTCGCCGGCTTCTGCGCTGTCAAGCAGTTTGTGGAACATTTCGATACCTGTAACAACAACTTTACGCTTTTCTTCCGTCAAGCCGATAACTTCAACTTCGTCTTGAACTTTTAGGGTACCGCGCTCTACACGACCGGTAACTACTGTACCGCGGCCTGTGATAGAGAATACGTCCTCTACTGGCATTAGGAAAGGTCTTTCGCTGTCGCGTTCCGGTGTTGGCATGAAATCTTCGATAGCTTCGAATAGTTCAACAATTTTGTCGCCCCATTTGCCGCTTGTATCTTGCAACGCTTCAAATGCAGAACCACGGATAATTGGTGTGTCATCGCCTGGGAATTGATATGCATCAAGAAGTTCACGAATTTCCATTTCAACTAGCTCTAGAAGCTCGTCGTCTTCTACAACATCACACTTGTTCATGAAAACTACAATTTTAGGAACGTTTACCTGGCGTGCAAGAAGAATATGCTCGCGGGTTTGGCTCATAGGGCCGTCTGTTGCGGCTACTACAAGAATAGCACCGTCCATTTGCGCAGCACCTGTAATCATGTTTTTAACATAGTCGGCATGGCCTGGGCAGTCTACGTGAGCGTAGTGGCGGTTAGGGGTTTCATATTCTACGTGAGTTGTAGAAATTGTGATACCTCTGGCTTTTTCTTCAGGAGCTTTGTCAATTTTGTCAAAGTCTACAGCTTGGGTGATTTTGTAGCGGTCTGACAATGTTTTTGTAATAGCTGCTGTAAGAGTTGTTTTACCATGGTCTACGTGACCGATGGTACCGATGTTTACGTGGGGTTTTGTACGTTCAAATTTTGCTTTACCCATGGGATTACTTCCTCCTCATAATGATTAAGATTCATTTATTTGTTACAGTATAACAATTTTTGTTTTTTTTGCAAGACTAGTCATCTTTTCTGTTGCCTGAAGTCAATTTTTCTTGCACGCTCTTTGGCACAGGGTCGTAATGGTCCACTTCCATGGTGTATGTGCCGCGGCCTTGGGTTTTAGAACGCAAGTCCGTTGCATATCCAAACATTTCTGCCAATGGTACAAAGGAATGCACAACTTGTGCGTTACCCCTTGCTTCCATACCTTCAATTTTACCACGGCGGCTGTTGATATCACCAATTACATCACCCATATACTCTTCGGGAACGGTAACGTCAACTTTCATTATTGGCTCCAGCAGGGCAGGGTCACTCTTGCGCATGGCGTCTTTAAAGGCCATAGAGCCGGCAATTTTAAATGCCATTTCAGAAGAGTCTACATCGTGGTAGCTGCCGTCGTACAAGGTTGCACGAACGCCAAGTACAGGGAAACCTGCAATTTGGCCGGACTGCATTGCCTCTGCAATACCGTTTTTGATAGCCGGGATATATTCCTTTGGAACAACACCGCCTACGATTTTATCCACAAATTCAAACGTGTTTTCCACATCGTTGGCATCCATTGGCTCAAATATAATTTTACAATGACCATACTGACCACGACCACCGGATTGACGTACATATTTGCCTTCCACGTCCACTGTTTTGCGGAAGGTTTCCCGGTAGGCAACTTGTGGTTTACCTACATTTGCCTCTACCTTAAACTCACGCAGTAAGCGATCTACAATAATTTCCAGATGAAGTTCGCCCATTCCGGAAATAATTGTTTGACCGGAATCTTCGTCGGTATAAGTTCTAAAGGTTGGGTCTTCCTCGGACAATTTGGCTAGTGCAAGGCCCAGTTTGTCGCGTCCAGCTTTAGTTTTAGGCTCGATAGCTTGTGAAATTACCGGCTCAGGGAAGTTCATAGATTCGAGAACAACTTCGTTTTTCTCGTCGCAAAGAGTATCACCTGTTGTAGTAAATTTCAAACCTACCACGGCTGCAATGTCACCTGCGTAAATTTTGTCAACATCCTCTCGGTCGTTGGCATGCATTAGCAGTATGCGGCCCATGCGTTCTTTTTTGCCCTTAACAGAGTTGTATACATATGAACCTGCGTCAAGCGACCCCGAGTATACACGGAAGAATGCCAATTTGCCTACGAATGGGTCGTTCATAATTTTAAAGGCTAATGCGGAAAACGGTTCGCTATCAGATGACTTGCGCTCTACCTCTTCTTCTGTATCAGGGATGACGCCTTTTATTGCAGGGATATCGACAGGTGCCGGTAGATAATCTACAACACCGTCAAGTACTTTTTGTACGCCTTTTTTCTTATAGGCAGAACCACAAAAAACAGGAATAATTGTAGTTGCGATACAGGCATTGCGAAGTGCTTTTTTTAAGGTAGGAACGTCAAGCTCTTCCCCGCCCAAATAGGCCTCCATTAATTCTTCGTCTGTTTCGGCAATTGCTTCAATTAAGGCCATGCGCGCTTCTTCAACTTGAGGAAGCATGTTTTCCGGGATTTCGCCCTCGATAATTTTTTCGCCGTGTTCCCCTTCATAGGTATAGGCTTTCATTTCAAATAGGTCTATTTGACCTTTGAATTCACTTTCTGCACCTATTGGAAGCTGCACGGGTACTGCATTATGGCCCAGACGGTCTTTAATCATTTCTACTACATTCATAAAGTCTGCGCCAAGAATATCCATCTTGTTCACGTATGCAATACGTGGAACGCTGTATTTATCAGCCTGACGCCACACGGTTTCAGACTGAGGCTCTACGCCGCTTTTGGCACAAAATACGCCAACTGCACCGTCAAGCACACGTAAACTGCGTTCTACTTCCACAGTAAAGTCTACGTGACCGGGTGTATCAATAATGTTTACGCGGTGTCCATCCCACTGGGCCGTTGTTGCCGCAGATGTGATTGTTATACCACGCTCTTGTTCTTGTTCCATCCAGTCCATTGTGGCTGTACCGTCGTGAGTATCACCAATTTTGTAGTTGCGCCCTGTGTAAAACAGAATACGCTCTGTTAAAGTGGTTTTACCTGCGTCGATATGAGCCATTATGCCAATGTTCCGGGTTTTTTCTAGCGGAAAAGCTCTCACGTTACTACTTCCTCCAATTTACTACCATTTATAATGAGCAAAGGCCTTATTTGCATCTGCCATTCTGTGCATTTCTTCTTTTCTACGAACAGCACCGCCGGTATTATTAGATGCATCCAGCAGCTCATTCGCCAAACGGTCTATCATGTTTTTTTCGCTTCTAGCTCTTGCAAAAGATATCATCCAGCGCAATGCCAGCGTTTGGCGGCGGTCCGGGCGAATATCCATGGGCACTTGGTAAGTTGCACCACCTACACGACGCGCTTTAACTTCCAGCGCAGGCATGATATTATTCATTGCTTCTTCAAAAACATCCATGGCAGGTGCGCCTTTTTTTTCGGCGGCTTTTTCAAACGCTCCATAGACAATTTTTTGTGCAACACCTTTTTTGCCATCCAGCATAATGCCGTTAATTAGCTTGGTCACTATTTTGCTCCCGTACAGCGGGTCGGGCAAAACGGATCTTTTTGGTACATGTCCTTTTCTTGGCACGAGACTTCCCTCCTTAACTATTGAGATTAGATCATCGGTACTCGTGTTTGAAAATTACGTTAACACGTTTCGCGCCTGCATATTAGACATATATGCCGGATAAAAAGCATCCCGCATTATTTCATATATATACACAGCGCATTGGGTGTGTTGTATTTGTTACACACCGTTTTAAGTGCGACTGAAACTATGCTTTTTTAGGTTTTTTGGCTCCGTATTTAGAACGGGCTTGCCTGCGGTTTGCCACACCGGCTGTATCCAGCGTACCGCGTACAATATGATAGTGCACACCAGGTACGTCACGAACCCTCCCGCCGCGCATTAGCACGACGCTATGCTCTTGTAGGTTGTGGCCTTCACCTGGGATATAGCATGTAGCTTCCATTTGATTAGAAAGACGTACACGGGCTATTTTCCTCAGAGCAGAGTTAGGCTTCTTGGGTGTGTCTGTGAACACACGGGTACATACACCACGCTTTTGCGGAGAACTTTTTTCTGTTCTTCTATCTTTAATGGTGTTAAGACCTCTTTGCAGGGCCGGGGCTTTTGACTTTGTAACTTTTGATTTACGCCCTTGCTTTACCAGTTGGTTGAACGTAAGCATTTTTCACCTCCTTTTTTATCTGCGACATAAAATAAGCGGGCAATGCCCACTAATGTCTTAAACGAAGGAATTGTATCACCTAAACTGCAAAAAGTCAAGAAAATTTATTGCTTTTTTCACATTTTACGATATAATCAAATCGAATAACACAATACAAACACAAAAACCACTAGGAGGATACAAAATGGCAGAGAAATTAAGAGCCGGCATTGTTGGCTGCGGCGGTATCGCAAATGGCAAGCACATGCCCAACATGAAAAAAACAGGTAAGTTTGACATTGTAGCATTTTGCGACATCGTAGAAGAGAAGGCAGTAAAAGCTGCCGCAGACTATGGCACAGTAGACGCAAAAGTTTACACAGACTACAAAAAGCTTTTAGAAGACAAAACCATCGACGTAGTTTATGTACTAACACCAAACAAATCCCACTCCTTTATAACCATAGATGCCCTGGAGTCCGGCAAGCATGTTATGTGCGAAAAGCCAATGGCAAAAACAGCAAAAGAAGCTAAAGATATGGTAGACACCGCAAAAAGAACAGGCAAGCTACTTACCATTGGCTACAACAATCGCTATAACCCAAGCAGCCTTTACATTAAAGAAACTGCAGACCGGGGCGACCTTGGGGAAATTTATTTTGCAAGAGCCCATGCTCTTCGCCGTCGTGCGGTACCAACATGGGGCGTATTCTTAAATGAAGAAGAACAAGGCGGCGGCCCACTTATTGATATCGGCACACATGCCTTGGATATGACACTTTGGTTTATGAACAACTACAAGCCAAAGTCTGTAATGGGTAACGTGTACCACAAGTTAAACGACAACGGTGTATGCGGTAACGCTTTTGGCGACTGGGATCCAAAAGAATTTACAGTAGAAGATTCTGCATTCGGCTTTATTACCATGGAAAACGGCGCAACCATTTCCCTGGACGCAAGCTGGGCACTAAACATGGTAGATGCCTTTGAAGCAAGAGCTACCCTATGCGGTACAAAAGGCGGCGCAGACATGCATAATGGAACCGCCCGTATCAATGGCGACGACTTTGGTAGGCTATACGAAAAAACCCCTAGACTTGGTGCAGGAGGCGTAGCCTTTTATGATGGCGCAGCAGATGACCCTAACGTAAAAGAGCAAATGGTATTCTACAATGCAATTACGCAGGGCACACCACTTGTAATTTTGCCTGAGCAGGCATATGTTGTAACACAACTATTGGAAGCTATTTATGAATCTGCAAAAACAGGCAAATTGGTGACATTTTAAGAGGAGGTCTTTAAATGAAACTTGGCGTATTAACCGTCCCCTTATCCGGGCAGTCTGTAGAAAAAGCCTTTGAATATTTAGCTGGCATTGGGGTTCAATCTGTGGAAATTGGCACAGGAGGCTACCCGGGCAACGCACATCTGGACCCGGTAGCGGCCCTGAAAGACCCTTCCATTGTGGAAAATATAAAATCTCTTCTTATAAAATATAATTTAACAATAAGTGCCTTAAGCTGCCACGGCAACCCGGTTCATCCTAACAAGGAAGCCAGGGACAAATTCCGTGTAGACTTTGACAACACATGCAAAGTTGCAGAAAAGTTGGGCGTGGACACAGTTATCACCTTTAGCGGCTGCCCCGGAGACTACCCAGGCGCGCAAAGCCCAAACTGGGTAACATGCGCATGGCCGCCGGAATATTTGGATATTTTGAAATACCAATGGGAGGATGAATTGATCCCCTACTGGAAAGGTGCCGCAGAATTTGCCGCTAAACATGGCGTAACAAAAATCGCCCTGGAAATGCACCCAGGCTTTTGCGTGTACAACCCGCGTACATTGTTGCAGCTTAGGGAAGCTGTGGGCCCGGCTATCGGTGCAAACTTCGACCCAAGCCATTTGTTCTGGCAGGGAATAGACCCTGTAGAGGCTATTAAAGTTCTTAAAGACGCCATTCACCATTTCCACGCCAAAGATACCAGGGTAGACCACTATAATGCATCTGTAAACGGCACATTGGAAACTACCAGATATGACGACTTTGTAGGCCGAGGTTGGGTATTCCGCACTGTTGGCTATGGCAACGGCGAAACAGTTTGGAGAGATATGATTTCCACTCTGCGGGCAGTTGGTTATGACGGCGCAATAAGTATCGAGCATGAAGACGGGCTTATGTCTATTGAAGAGGGCCTTGAAAAAGCTGTAGAATTTCTAAAGCCAATTCTTATGTATGCTCCGCCTGCCCAAATGTGGTGGGCGTAGTAAGGCAAACAATGTAATTACAAGTAAGTATAAATGCCGCCAGTATGTAACCCATACCGGCGGCATTTTTATAACATGTTATTATTAAGAACGCATAACAAAAGCGGCACTACCGTCCCCGGCTCTGGCTAAGCCTTCTGTTGTGATCGCAGCCGTCGTCCCACTCACTTGGCAGGGTTAGAATTTCTCCATCTATACTGCCCCGGTGGTGGCTTCCGTTGTTAATAAATGTAATGGTCGTAGCCCCATCTGCAATATCTTCTGTATAAGTGCCGGTTACAACTACGTTATGATGCAGCTGTGCGGTAAAAGTTCCGTTGCCCCGCAAGGTAACTGTTTGATGATGGTCTTCAAAAACCCGGTCGTTTCTTTGCCTAAATGCATCAAATGCAAATGCTCCTGCAATTATTATGGCAATTATAATACATAACCCGGCTATAAGATGCTTTTTTTGCTTGTCACGCCTCATGGCTTGCGCTCTTCTTAGTTGTTTCTGGTTCATGATTAACCTCCTATTTCATCATGCCGGGCGTTATCGCTCCGGCTGCTTAACCTGTCAAAAATACACGTAAACTCCATTTTTACATCTGCAAAAGCGGCAATATCAAAGAATGGCTTGCTTTTTAATTCAGCTACACGGTCAACGAGCCTGTGTTTAAGTAATACGGCAAATTCGTTCACAAGCATATCATCGTCAATTTGCCTTACTTGACTACATTCTTCCTCTGATAATACCGATCCCAAAAATTTGCGGTAAACTGCATTTTGCATATTTTCTTCAATTTCAATATATACTGGCAAATGCCTTTTTACAGGGCGGGTTATATCCGACAAGTAAGACTCACTTGCATCGTGCAGCAAACAGGCAAGTTGAACTCGCTTGGCTAACCCTCTTGCCTCGGCCTCTTTAGCACAGTTTATGCAATGCTGGGCCACGGAAAAGAAATGCGATAAATGCCCGTTGCCCCGGCACATTAAGGATAGAGAGTGGGCAATGTCCTCTATTTTTATTTTGTCCATATCCGGAGCAAGAGGGTTAAAACTCTCGCCGCTATAAGTTGTAATATATCCCAATAAGTATACCTCTTTCATACACGCCTATTCTTGCGACGCATCCTTGATCCGCCAGGAAATTACTGTATTATACCATACGCAAAGTCGCGCCTCGTGCGATTTTGTTATTTAGCAGAACCCTCAATCATACATCTGAGCAAGGCGAAAATATTACATCACGTAATTATTATACGCCATTATTTTCATTTTTCCAATATGAAAAGACGAAATAATTTCTTATCCGCTAGTGTTTTGACCGCATTATAAATTAGGATAAAGATGTTTCAGCTTTACACGAGCGCCGGTAGCATAAAGGTGCCAATCAACATGATTAGTCGCATTTTGCATTGATTTACCTATTGCGTATTGGTATTATTTACGTAGGTGTGCGAATGCAAGCCTAGAAAAGTAACTTGAGAAATAAGTGGGCAAGACTCTAGCATTGGCACCTCATTCTCCTTTCGCTTATATATTGGACAAGTAAAACCGAAAAATGTCGGGACATGCTAATACATCCTCGATATAATTTTTTTGGAGGCGATAAAATGAATTGGGTAGACGATACGCAAAAAGCAATAAATTATATTGAAAACAAATTGCTGGAAAGCATATCGGTTGATGATGTGGCAAGCCATATTCATTCATCTGCCGATTACTTTCAACGTGTTTTCAATATTGTAACGGGGCTTTCCGTAAGCGAGTATATCCGCAACAGAAGATTGACACTTGCCGGCGATGAAATAGTAAACACACAAACCAAAGTCATTGATGTTGCGTTGAAATACGGGTATGAAACCGCCGAGAGCTTTACCAAAGCATTTACACGTTTTCACGGTGCAACACCGTCTGAGGTGATGCGCCAAAAAGCCAACGCATCGTATTTCGCGCCGCTCTCGATTAACATCGACATTCGTGGAGGCTTTAACATGAGCCGTAAAATCATTCCCAATATCCCTGTGATTGACTTCTACGGCAACGAAGTGGACTATATCATTAACCTTTTGGAAGCCACTTTTGCCGTTACAGGTGAAACAACGGATAAGGCGGAGCTGTCGGCGTATAGCGGCATGGCAAATCGT
>Ga0123355_10007100_pt1 | contig 16700 bp, 6 predicted proteins | sample TergutEmb28metaG_3_FD_89872 | JGI IMG/M metagenome (GOLD analysis project Ga0123355, IMG submission 89872) | Embiratermes neotenicus P1 segment gut microbial communities from Petit-Saut dam, French Guiana - Emb289 P1 | ecosystem: Host-associated > Arthropoda: Insects > Digestive system > Gut ...
TTTGATGTTACGTACAGCTATTAACATTACAGAAACCACATATTCCTGCCAGTTTCAATATGTATTTGATAATCAATAAGTGAGTAACAGCTGTCAAAATTTCAAACTTCTCTGGCCATTATCTCCGTAACCGTTCCACTTTGGACATAGGTGTTTCGGGTTATATCGGTATATTTTAGCATAAGGAACACCCTCCCGAAGTCTGGCACATTCCTCCTGGGACACCCTGTATATGATATGCTTATCAGCGCCACTGAGAGTGTGCATCTACCGATCATGTTTGAACCAGATAAATTTTTGGACACGCACAGGAGCTTGATCTAATTGCCGTTAAGCAAAACCATGTTCAAGTGGGGCAGACAGGAGAGGGTCTGTTTTAGGGAGACTTACAGCGTGGACACGGACAGTGGGTGACGGTGGGAAAATAAATTGTAAAACAACCATATTTGAAGAATTCATTTATTTTATTTTTTACAACTAACACTTCCATACTTTGGTGCCATGTGCTGTGTTTCAGAAACAGCCTGTAAATATAATACTCACAATGTCTATTTTCATATTACAGACTTCCAGGCTTAGAGTAGAGTGTTAGTAATATTACCTCTTTGTTTAGACAATGAAAGTTTAAAAGTCCATCAGAACGTAAAATTTAATTAGTGAGTTACTGTATTTGGTTCATGCGTGAATTTCTATTGATCTAATCCTTCTCGATTCAGTTATTACTTTAACGTATTTTGTAAAGTACGTAAGTGTCCAGGCGCTCTACAACCATTTCTTTCAAAATTATTTACTCCTTTCATTTTAAAACAATATTTCCATTTAATAAGCCAACTAAATGCACTTACAACACGTGATACTACAGTTCCTTCACTCCGACATGTTTCGACATAACAATGCCATTTTCAGGGAGTAGAATACATACCAAACTTAAAACCATTTATAGTCGGCTGTATTGCCTCTAGGAATTTCATAACTTTCATTACCTTTCTGCTTCTAATATCAGTTATTATATAAAAATGTGCATTTTCCGATATATTGTAGACATTATATTTAAGTCCTATAATAACTCCTCGCCACTGCTTATATTTCATATTTTTAAAACTAGTTTATATTTATATAGGACTTACACAAGATGTCCACAATACATTACAAAATCACATATTTTATCTACACTAACTGGTATTAGCAGCAGCATGTGTTGAAAAGTAGGAAGTTCATAGATATAATACAGTCTACTGTAAATGTATTATGATATTAATAGTGTAAGTCAAAACAACTGTTTTTATTACACAAGGTAATTATGTAGGCTACATGTTTCGACTATTGAGCAGTTATCTTCAGGCCTATTCTTTACAGATTAAGTCATAAGATGCTGTGCACACATTGGAATCCCAGTGTGTGCACAGCATCCTATGACTTAATCTGTAAAGAATAGGCCTGAAGATGACTGTTCAATAGTCGAAACATGTAGCCTATATGATTACCTTGTGTAATAAAAACAGTTGTGCTGACGTACACTATTAATATCATAATACGTAACCAAGCACATAGTGATGCCTCCGTTCAAATTCAAACTACTGTAAATGGTTATAAAGCTTGGTATATACTGCCTGAAGTTGGCACTGTCTTATAAAAACATATCAGAGTGATGTGACTGTCATATCATGTATTGTAAGTGCATTTAGTTGGTACATTAAATGAAAATAATTTTTCTATCAAGTCTGTTGGATGTAAGGTCAAAGTTTTGCACCATTACTATTTGTGTATTTATTGACACACAAATTATTCCTAACAATTCACTTATCGAAATACCATGTTTGTATTCTACATAACTGTGTAGCTACATTCATGGGCACAGTCTTCCTTGAGATGATGATGGTTGCACAGTTAGGCAAAAGATCTGTCGAAGGTTCATTACTGTTTTCACAAGAAACCAGGTGAGTGTTCAGAGCCACGTAGCTCTTTTCTTCATCATCCAACTTTTTTTTTCATGGTCCGTATTAGTATTACTTTTCCATCTAAGCCAAAGTTTTGCGAATGTTCTCCCAACGTCAGGTTTTCAGACCAAATTCTGTAATCTATCTCCATGGAAATCTCCTTGCTTCCTTCGCCGAGCGATGTCTCCGTACGGGAAAATCATTTTCCGCTCAAACTAAAAACTTCCATAGAAAAAATGTTAGTAACATTCATAATAAAGTAAACTTAATGAGACAGCGCTTACAATTACATAGCTGCCATTTTGTAATTATGCAGATGCCATTTTGTAAGTGTGTAGCTGCCATTTTGTGAGTACGCAGGTGCCATTTTGTAAGTGTGTAGCCGTTATTTTGTAAGTATGTAGGTGCAATTTTATAAGCAGGTAGCTACCATTTTATATGTATGTGACTGCCATTTTGTACCAACACCACTTCTGAGTAGTATTAAAACTTTCCTTTTTCCTGTTTTGTCCTAGGAGTTTAGGCCTCTTAAAGTGGTGAAAAGCTCCACTCTTGAAGTTTAATATTATGAAGCCAAAAATTGTCCTACGAATGTCTGATTGTGCACCCCTCGTTCTGGCGAATACGTAAATTTCGAAACAGGAAGGAAAAAAAGCTTAAAACTTAATAATCATAAGATCGATAGAAATTTGGCTTTCATACAATTCATGCAGCACAACACAGCGAAGAAAACGAAATAAATCGGAAAACTCGAGTCGAGAATTAAATAAAGTGCAAATTCAATTGCATATTTCACATTCAGGCGAGAACATCTGTGTTTATCTTGCGAATTACTCAATATTTGTTATTGGATTAAAGAGCAAGAAAGTGCGAATTCGATGCGAAAGAGACTAAGGAGAAAATTTCTCTTAAATTACCAAGCGGAAGGCAATGTACGCAGAACGTAAGATTATGGCGTGTGCGCGTAACCTTTTTTTCAATGAAAATCACAAAAATGCTTTCTGTATGTACATGTCACTGTCAGCAACATAAAAACACTGAGCGTTGCATAAAAATGTTTGTATGGCAGGTTTATGTCGCCGGCAACAATTAAACGTACGCTTACATACGTGTTAGTGTTAAGTGCCCAATATTTTTGTCCGATTTTGAACAAATTTGGCGGCTCTCGTCAGATTTTCATAGACGTTCCCAGTATTAAATTTCACGGAAACCCGTCCAGTGGGAGCCGCGCTGATATTTGAGGACAAACAGACGGGTAGACGGAACTAACAAAAATTATAGTTTTTTTTTCGCAACTATGCGAACGCGCCCAATACGAAGTGCTCGAATATCATAATTTCATTACAGGTTGTCCACAATAATTTTTTTTCTGGCGCAACAGCCCTCCAGTGGGCCAGGGCCTCCTCATTCACGAGGTTTCTAGATCACACACAACGACGCACCACAGTCGGTAGGACTCCTCTGGACGAGTGATCAGCTCGTCGCAGAGACTTCTACCTGACAACACCAACACTCTCAACGGACAGACATCCACACCCCCGGTGGGATTCGAACCCTCAATCTCAGCAGGCGAGCGGCCGCAGACTTACGCCTTAGATCGCGCGTCCACTGAGACCGGCACAGTAAACCTTTATCCAATATAATTTCTTGTAACATTAAAATACTGAGTGTTCCACGACACTTTTTCCCAGGAAGACTTTTCTTTTTGTGTGCGTGTGTGTCGGTTTTCGTTCTAAAACACGAAGGTCTTCTTTCCAAATAACATGATATTATCTACCCTTCGTTCACTACCAAAATATTGCATAACGTGCCTATTATGTTCATGCATGTAGTACCAAATAACCATGTAGTGTTTCAACTTTCTGTTATTGGAAATGGTTCCCCAGATTGAAGCGTTTTAGTTCAACTCGCGATTTGAAGGAAATCAACGTCCTGTGCTGAGGTAGGTACAGTGTATTTTTGCGAAGTTATTTACCCCACTCTAAGTCATAAGTTGTAGGATTAATATCTGGGAATTATTGAAATTAAAAACATCAATACCGAAAAGATCTATTTTCCACTTAATGGCAAATTTAATACCATCGGCCATGATGGATTTTATCGATAAAATCTACAACTCAACATCGTCTAAAGTATACCAGTGCGGTCCGGCAGGAAGTGACGCCATGTAGCTCTGTAGCTGTGTAGTTGCTCTTAGGAGGATACTGCTGGTAGCAGGTTGCTCTAAAATTTCATCGTACCTACAAAACTCTACTGCCTAACATCCTCGAAGACCGCAACGCTAATATTCAGCGTCACGAGAAATGAAACGTATGAAGTTTGCTGTATTCTGTACTAGGTAGAGAGGAGCCAAAACTAAATTCGCTTTGAAAACTGTTAGTGTAGAACTGTGCATAATTTAACCATTCGTTGTACGACGAGTTTTAATGAGAACTTGACTATGCGAATGGAAGAGATTCATATTTCTTTTTGGCAAAAGTTCAGAACGTTACTAAAATTGCTCTAAATATAGAGACAAAATTTAGGAGGACATTTTGAGTAATCAATAAAAATTTCGATTACAAACACAAGAAGTTGACGGGTGACTTTTATATAACGTACAATATTCAGTGTTTCGGGTAGCTTACAGATTCATCATCAGGGGAGTACATCAAATGGTTATGTATGAAACACATCTAATTAATAATCAGATTTGTTTCAATTATTGTAGATTACTAATTGTAATGCGGGCAATGAACAACATAAGTTTACAGTTTTAAGACAAGGCAACCCCGTTGTGTATTTCTCTATTAATTAAACAATAAAGTGCAGTCCAACATAACTTCTTTATTAGTTAATTTGATGAATTTTTACAGCTTTCAGTTACGTTTGAATGAAGACACCACAAAGTGCTTGAATACGTACTGTAATGTTAATTTGTAAGTCAACACAACTGTGTTTATTACACAAGGTAATATGCAGGCTACATGTTTCGACTAATAAATAGTCATCTTCAGGCCTACTCCTTACAGGTTAAGTCACAGGATGCTGTGCACACATTGGGATCCCAGTGTGTTTACATCAATGAAATATTTAAGCCTTATCATTTGCCTAGGAGAGTGAAACTTGCAAAGTGTGTAACTAATAGGTTAAAATACATACATACATAAAATACAATACGTGTTTCGGATTTTTAGAGCCATCTTCAGGCTGAACTTAATAAAGTACACCCTCCTAAGTTCAGTCTGAAGATGACTTTAAAAGCCGAAAGATGTCTCCGACAGCTGTAGATTCATAAAATTATTCTGATAAAGAAGTTGTGTTGGATTATACTTTTTATATAATTTAATAAATAGAACAACATAATGTCATAAAATTGCGGTAAGATCAAAGTAATGCAGAACTGAAAAGCAGAAACGTAATATATCCGGGAAATATTAGAGAAGTTGATTATAAATGCTGCATTGTAATTATTCGGAGAGGAAGTCACAGTGCACAAAGTGCACTAGCAGTCTCTTTCCTTTCGCAGTGCACAAAGTGCACTAGCAATCTCTTTCCGTTCGCAGTGCACAAAGTGCACTAACAATCTCTTTCCGTTCGCAGTGCACAAAGTGCACTAGCAATCTCTTTCCGTTCGCAGTGCACAAAGTGCACTACCAGTCTCTTTTCCGCAAATTCTCACGAACCTAATTTTATCCTTCGCACAGTGCGCTTTTCCATTTGCGCAAGGCTCACTAAAGTCTGATTTGGAAATTCGCGTCAATATAACTTTAAATTCTGCGACAGTGCACAATCGTATTTATGTACGGAAGGCTAGTAGCTTATTCACAGGGCATTTTTATTCACAGTTGGCACCAGTGGGGCTCTTACATCTATGTATCGTCAACATGTGGCTCATGTTTCCACAGTCAAGGTGTTTTGTGCTAATAAAAATTCAACACACAAGAATTCTGAATCGATCCTATAATTGTATAAAGATATTTTTAATGGTAGAAGGACAGATTTTTGTGAAAATCTTCAAAACAAAGACCGAACGTCGCTGCAAGCCGCCAACTCTCATGTCTTGCTTTCACCCGTTTTCTGTCCACAACAGGCACATTGTATGCAGTCTGGACTATTCCGTTGTCATCATTTTTGTCCCTGTCTTTACTATTCATAATTATAATTTAACTTGAATCTTTCAGAAGTCCCTAACTTTCCCCAGACCCACAAATATGCACGTGAAGTCCATCCGCACACAAGAAACGGTACACAAACATTTTAAATTCTCTGGAGGCACAGACGAAAACGTGATATAGCATGTAAAGTCACCGATACGTCCAGTAAATATTGAGGTATCTGTAGAGGAACGAATATCGAAATTCGATGTAAATGGATTTATAAAATGCCTTGGAGTGTCACAACACAGTATACATTATGAGTCTCCAACCCGCGGCCCGAAGAAGTGTATTTAGCGGCTCGAGGCCACACTCTTGAAATGTGTACATACTACAAAAACTGTAGAGCAAATAGAGCTTTAGGCGTATCACTTTCTGTTATTCCTTCCACTTGCAGTCCGTGAAGCAGCCCACAATAACAAGTGTGACCCTTTGTCATAAAAGTTGGCGACCCATGGCATAGATGTATACAACACATTATTCGATGTCACCCCAAGAACGAAACTAATACATAGTTTCTAGCTTAATTATTCTAATGGTCGCCGAAGACATAGGGCCATTCCTACTCTTCACTGGAGTTTCTTGTTTGCAAAAGGTATTAATAATTTTCTTCCACGTAAATATTAAAACGCGGCAAGAATAACAAACACGCTAGCAGAAGGCGCAGATAATCTTCTGCGAATATGAATATTAAATTCTACCAATAAAACGAATAAATAGTGCCTGAAATGCACATACAAATGTAGCCACAGCAAGGAAAATGCCTTGTCTGGTTAACTGTGCCATTAGATGTCTAGAATCGGCAAAGACATCCGACCGCGAGAGGATTAAATTATCCGCTACGTTAAGTCAGTGCGACTTACGGACCGGCGACTTACTACGGAAGAGTGGACAGCGTGGCCGGCTGAAGTGGCTTCGGTGGGTCAACCTAACCTCGTTAAGTAGACTCGGAAGATCAAACACACAGACGGAGAGACGGGCGCAATCACCTGCGTTCTTTACACTTTTCTTTACAAACTGTGCACAGAACAAACAGAAATGTGACCAGTGGCTGTTATTGCACCCACAGAATGGTCAGCCTATTATTATGATGGTGCTTAATCCTGGATTACGTGTTGACCTGGTCTAGACCAACTTGTTTCACAAACAAGTTCGCACCGTCACAACTTTTAAACCCCATACTTTTCGATTCGTTTAACTTCAGGTGGCCATGTAATTGAAAGGTCTAAAATTGGTCACTATTTTTAGGCTTTCCTTGCAACGTTAAAACGGGTGCCTTGTGTGAAAATGTAGGTGCGTCTGTCCGTCTGTGATCTAGGTTATATGCAGCTAAACCGCTGAAAACATTTTGTTTGAAATTCAAAACTGGACACTTGACGAATATTGTTCGATAACTCTCGCAAAATTATTGATTATTAATACGAGTAAAACGGAGTTTATCTAGCATTATATTGCTACGTCTTTGCAACCAGTAAAAGGTGCCGTAGATTCTGCTGGAATTCAAATCATAAATGAACTGTTTCACGTGTTCTGTAGGCCATAAAACAGAATTTTCTGAAAGTCTGGTACGTGACGTGCCCTTCCACGTACACCTTAAATAGTTAAATAGATTTTCTTAAAAATCGGTTATGTCGAATTTGAAAAATATGTGTGGAATTTCTATTTCCAGCTACATCCTATATTTTCACAAAAAAAAGCTTGATTTACAAAGCGCTTTAAATGGACGTTTCTTTGTACCCGGTTTTCTGTTCCGCACGTTGTGTCTTAATTAGCTACAGAAATATTACATCCAAAGTTGATGACAAATCCATGTTTTCAGGTGTATCGATCGATAATGAAGACTAATTTCCATTAGGTCATAACTGCATATAATCCATCAAGCATTTTTACGTGTTTGCTATTCAGGATACTAATATGCAGGTCTGTTTTTCTGAAGTTATTTTAAGCTTTATAACCTGGCGTTGGTACTGCTGTTTAGGCCTAATATGTTATGGAGTCCACATTTACAGTATGGAAAGTTCATCTACCGCCTGCTTGCTGAGTACTAGGGAATTACGGAAGAGAAAATATTTTAATTGAAGCATAAAAAACCAACTAGTTGCCACGTATTATTTTAGTGTACTTCTTATAGGCTCAAAACGTTTCGGGCATTAAAATGCCCATCACCAGGAGCTCGCGACTACGATGTTAATTACCACATTAGTCGTTTCGTTCTAGGTTTGCTCTATGTTGGAGGTTAGATGCTGTAGGCTGGAGTAGTGTCTGGGCTGCAGGCTATAGCCTGCAGCCCAGACACTACTCCAGCCTACAGCATCTAACCTCCAACATAGAGCAAACCTAGAACGAAACGACTAATGTGGTAATTAACATCGTAGTCGCGAGCTCCTGGTGATGGGCATTTTAATGCCCGAAACGTTTTGAGCCTATAAGAAGTACACTAAAATAATACGTGGCAACTAGTTGGTTTTTTATGCTTCAATTAAAATATTTTCTCTTCCGTAATTCCCTAGTACTCAGCAAGCAGGCGGTAGATGAACTTTCCATACTGTAAATGTGGACTCCATAACATATTAGGCCTAAACAGCAGTACCAACGCCAGGTTATAAAGCTTAAAATAACTTCAGAAAAACAGACCTGCATATTAGTATCCTGAATAGCAAACACGTAAAAATGCTTGATGGATTATATGCAGTTATGACCTAATGGAAATTAGTCTTCATTATCGATCGATACACCTGAAAACATGGATTTGTCATCAACTTTGGATGTAATATTTCTGTAGCTAATTAAGACACAACGTGCGGAACAGAAAACCGGGTACAAAGAAACGTCCATTTAAAGCGCTTTGTAAATCAAGCTTTTTTTTGTGAAAATATAGGATGTAGCTGGAAATAGAAATTCCACACATATTTTTCAAATTCGACATAACCGATTTTTAAGAAAATCTATTTAACTATTTAAGGTGTACGTGGAAGGGCACGTCACGTACCAGACTTTCAGAAAATTCTGTTTTATGGCCTACAGAACACGTGAAACAGTTCATTTATGATTTGAATTCCAGCAGAATCTACGGCACCTTTTACTGGTTGCAAAGACGTAGCAATATAATGCTAGATAAACTCCGTTTTACTCGTATTAATAATCAATAATTTTGCGAGAGTTATCGAACAATATTCGTCAAGTGTCCAGTTTTGAATTTCAAACAAAATGTTTTCAGCGGTTTAGCTGCATATAACCTAGATCACAGACGGACAGACGCACCTACATTTTCACACAAGGCACCCGTTTTAACGTTGCAAGGAAAGCCTAAAAATAGTGACCAATTTTAGACCTTTCAATTACATGGCCACCTGAAGTTAAACGAATCGAAAAGTATGGGGTTTAAAAGTTGTGACGGTGCGAACTTGTTTGTGAAACAAGTTGGTCTAGACCAGGTCAACACGTAATCCAGGATTAAGCACCATCATAATAATAGGCTGACCATTCTGTGGGTGCAATAACAGCCACTGGTCACATTTCTGTTTGTTCTGTGCACAGTTTGTAAAGAAAAGTGTAAAGAACGCAGGTGATTGCGCCCGTCTCTCCGTCTGTGTGTTTGATCTTCCGAGTCTACTTAACGAGGTTAGGTTGACCCACCGAAGCCACTTCAGCCGGCCACGCTGTCCACTCTTCCGTAGTAAGTCGCCGGTCCGTAAGTCGCACTGACTTAACGTAGCGGATAATTTAATCCTCTCGCGGTCGGATGTCTTTGCCGATTCTAGACATCTAATGGCACAGTTAACCAGACAAGGCATTTTCCTTGCTGTGGCTACATTTGTATGTGCATTTCAGGCACTATTTATTCGTTTTATTGGTAGAATTTAATATTCATATTCGCAGAAGATTATCTGCGCCTTCTGCTAGCGTGTTTGTTATTCTTGCCGCGTTTTAATATTTACGTGGAAGAAAATTATTAATACCTTTTGCAAACAAGAAACTCCAGTGAAGAGTAGGAATGGCCCTATGTCTTCGGCGACCATTAGAATAATTAAGCTAGAAACTATGTATTAGTTTCGTTCTTGGGGTGACATCGAATAATGTGTTGTATACATCTATGCCATGGGTCGCCAACTTTTATGACAAAGGGTCACACTTGTTATTGTGGGCTGCTTCACGGACTGCAAGTGGAAGGAATAACAGAAAGTGATACGCCTAAAGCTCTATTTGCTCTACAGTTTTTGTAGTATGTACACATTTCAAGAGTGTGGCCTCGAGCCGCTAAATACACTTCTTCGGGCCGCGGGTTGGAGACTCATAATGTATACTGTGTTGTGACACTCCAAGGCATTTTATAAATCCATTTACATCGAATTTCGATATTCGTTCCTCTACAGATACCTCAATATTTACTGGACGTATCGGTGACTTTACATGCTATATCACGTTTTCGTCTGTGCCTCCAGAGAATTTAAAATGTTTGTGTACCGTTTCTTGTGTGCGGATGGACTTCACGTGCATATTTGTGGGTCTGGGGAAAGTTAGGGACTTCTGAAAGATTCAAGTTAAATTATAATTATGAATAGTAAAGACAGGGACAAAAATGATGACAACGGAATAGTCCAGACTGCATACAATGTGCCTGTTGTGGACAGAAAACGGGTGAAAGCAAGACATGAGAGTTGGCGGCTTGCAGCGACGTTCGGTCTTTGTTTTGAAGATTTTCACAAAAATCTGTCCTTCTACCATTAAAAATATCTTTATACAATTATAGGATCGATTCAGAATTCTTGTGTGTTGAATTTTTATTAGCACAAAACACCTTGACTGTGGAAACATGAGCCACATGTTGACGATACATAGATGTAAGAGCCCCACTGGTGCCAACTGTGAATAAAAATGCCCTGTGAATAAGCTACTAGCCTTCCGTACATAAATACGATTGTGCACTGTCGCAGAATTTAAAGTTATATTGACGCGAATTTCCAAATCAGACTTTAGTGAGCCTTGCGCAAATGGAAAAGCGCACTGTGCGAAGGATAAAATTAGGTTCGTGAGAATTTGCGGAAAAGAGACTGGTAGTGCACTTTGTGCACTGCGAACGGAAAGAGATTGCTAGTGCACTTTGTGCACTGCGAACGGAAAGAGATTGTTAGTGCACTTTGTGCACTGCGAACGGAAAGAGATTGCTAGTGCACTTTGTGCACTGCGAAAGGAAAGAGACTGCTAGTGCACTTTGTGCACTGTGACTTCCTCTCCGAATAATTACAATGCAGCATTTATAATCAACTTCTCTAATATTTCCCGGATATATTACGTTTCTGCTTTTCAGTTCTGCATTACTTTGATCTTACCGCAATTTTATGACATTATGTTGTTCTATTTATTAAATTATATAAAAAGTATAATCCAACACAACTTCTTTATCAGAATAATTTTATGAATCTACAGCTGTCGGAGACATCTTTCGGCTTTTAAAGTCATCTTCAGACTGAACTTAGGAGGGTGTACTTTATTAAGTTCAGCCTGAAGATGGCTCTAAAAATCCGAAACACGTATTGTATTTTATGTATGTATGTATTTTAACCTATTAGTTACACACTTTGCAAGTTTCACTCTCCTAGGCAAATGATAAGGCTTAAATATTTCATTGATGTAAACACACTGGGATCCCAATGTGTGCACAGCATCCTGTGACTTAACCTGTAAGGAGTAGGCCTGAAGATGACTATTTATTAGTCGAAACATGTAGCCTGCATATTACCTTGTGTAATAAACACAGTTGTGTTGACTTACAAATTAACATTACAGTACGTATTCAAGCACTTTGTGGTGTCTTCATTCAAACGTAACTGAAAGCTGTAAAAATTCATCAAATTAACTAATAAAGAAGTTATGTTGGACTGCACTTTATTGTTTAATTAATAGAGAAATACACAACGGGGTTGCCTTGTCTTAAAACTGTAAACTTATGTTGTTCATTGCCCGCATTACAATTAGTAATCTACAATAATTGAAACAAATCTGATTATTAATTAGATGTGTTTCATACATAACCATTTGATGTACTCCCCTGATGATGAATCTGTAAGCTACCCGAAACACTGAATATTGTACGTTATATAAAAGTCACCCGTCAACTTCTTGTGTTTGTAATCGAAATTTTTATTGATTACTCAAAATGTCCTCCTAAATTTTGTCTCTATATTTAGAGCAATTTTAGTAACGTTCTGAACTTTTGCCAAAAAGAAATATGAATCTCTTCCATTCGCATAGTCAAGTTCTCATTAAAACTCGTCGTACAACGAATGGTTAAATTATGCACAGTTCTACACTAACAGTTTTCAAAGCGAATTTAGTTTTGGCTCCTCTCTACCTAGTACAGAATACAGCAAACTTCATACGTTTCATTTCTCGTGACGCTGAATATTAGCGTTGCGGTCTTCGAGGATGTTAGGCAGTAGAGTTTTGTAGGTACGATGAAATTTTAGAGCAACCTGCTACCAGCAGTATCCTCCTAAGAGCAACTACACAGCTACAGAGCTACATGGCGTCACTTCCTGCCGGACCGCACTGGTATACTTTAGACGATGTTGAGTTGTAGATTTTATCGATAAAATCCATCATGGCCGATGGTATTAAATTTGCCATTAAGTGGAAAATAGATCTTTTCGGTATTGATGTTTTTAATTTCAATAATTCCCAGATATTAATCCTACAACTTATGACTTAGAGTGGGGTAAATAACTTCGCAAAAATACACTGTACCTACCTCAGCACAGGACGTTGATTTCCTTCAAATCGCGAGTTGAACTAAAACGCTTCAATCTGGGGAACCATTTCCAATAACAGAAAGTTGAAACACTACATGGTTATTTGGTACTACATGCATGAACATAATAGGCACGTTATGCAATATTTTGGTAGTGAACGAAGGGTAGATAATATCATGTTATTTGGAAAGAAGACCTTCGTGTTTTAGAACGAAAACCGACACACACGCACACAAAAAGAAAAGTCTTCCTGGGAAAAAGTGTCGTGGAACACTCAGTATTTTAATGTTACAAGAAATTATATTGGATAAAGGTTTACTGTGCCGGTCTCAGTGGACGCGCGATCTAAGGCGTAAGTCTGCGGCCGCTCGCCTGCTGAGATTGAGGGTTCGAATCCCACCGGGGGTGTGGATGTCTGTCCGTTGAGAGTGTTGGTGTTGTCAGGTAGAAGTCTCTGCGACGAGCTGATCACTCGTCCAGAGGAGTCCTACCGACTGTGGTGCGTCGTTGTGTGTGATCTAGAAACCTCGTGAATGAGGAGGCCCTGGCCCACTGGAGGGCTGTTGCGCCAGAAAAAAAATTATTGTGGACAACCTGTAATGAAATTATGATATTCGAGCACTTCGTATTGGGCGCGTTCGCATAGTTGCGAAAAAAAAACTATAATTTTTGTTAGTTCCGTCTACCCGTCTGTTTGTCCTCAAATATCAGCGCGGCTCCCACTGGACGGGTTTCCGTGAAATTTAATACTGGGAACGTCTATGAAAATCTGACGAGAGCCGCCAAATTTGTTCAAAATCGGACAAAAATATTGGGCACTTAACACTAACACGTATGTAAGCGTACGTTTAATTGTTGCCGGCGACATAAACCTGCCATACAAACATTTTTATGCAACGCTCAGTGTTTTTATGTTGCTGACAGTGACATGTACATACAGAAAGCATTTTTGTGATTTTCATTGAAAAAAAGGTTACGCGCACACGCCATAATCTTACGTTCTGCGTACATTGCCTTCCGCTTGGTAATTTAAGAGAAATTTTCTCCTTAGTCTCTTTCGCATCGAATTCGCACTTTCTTGCTCTTTAATCCAATAACAAATATTGAGTAATTCGCAAGATAAACACAGATGTTCTCGCCTGAATGTGAAATATGCAATTGAATTTGCACTTTATTTAATTCTCGACTCGAGTTTTCCGATTTATTTCGTTTTCTTCGCTGTGTTGTGCTGCATGAATTGTATGAAAGCCAAATTTCTATCGATCTTATGATTATTAAGTTTTAAGCTTTTTTTCCTTCCTGTTTCGAAATTTACGTATTCGCCAGAACGAGGGGTGCACAATCAGACATTCGTAGGACAATTTTTGGCTTCATAATATTAAACTTCAAGAGTGGAGCTTTTCACCACTTTAAGAGGCCTAAACTCCTAGGACAAAACAGGAAAAAGGAAAGTTTTAATACTACTCAGAAGTGGTGTTGGTACAAAATGGCAGTCACATACATATAAAATGGTAGCTACCTGCTTATAAAATTGCACCTACATACTTACAAAATAACGGCTACACACTTACAAAATGGCACCTGCGTACTCACAAAATGGCAGCTACACACTTACAAAATGGCATCTGCATAATTACAAAATGGCAGCTATGTAATTGTAAGCGCTGTCTCATTAAGTTTACTTTATTATGAATGTTACTAACATTTTTTCTATGGAAGTTTTTAGTTTGAGCGGAAAATGATTTTCCCGTACGGAGACATCGCTCGGCGAAGGAAGCAAGGAGATTTCCATGGAGATAGATTACAGAATTTGGTCTGAAAACCTGACGTTGGGAGAACATTCGCAAAACTTTGGCTTAGATGGAAAAGTAATACTAATACGGACCATGAAAAAAAAAGTTGGATGATGAAGAAAAGAGCTACGTGGCTCTGAACACTCACCTGGTTTCTTGTGAAAACAGTAATGAACCTTCGACAGATCTTTTGCCTAACTGTGCAACCATCATCATCTCAAGGAAGACTGTGCCCATGAATGTAGCTACACAGTTATGTAGAATACAAACATGGTATTTCGATAAGTGAATTGTTAGGAATAATTTGTGTGTCAATAAATACACAAATAGTAATGGTGCAAAACTTTGACCTTACATCCAACAGACTTGATAGAAAAATTATTTTCATTTAATGTACCAACTAAATGCACTTACAATACATGATATGACAGTCACATCACTCTGATATGTTTTTATAAGACAGTGCCAACTTCAGGCAGTATATACCAAGCTTTATAACCATTTACAGTAGTTTGAATTTGAACGGAGGCATCACTATGTGCTTGGTTACGTATTATGATATTAATAGTGTACGTCAGCACAACTGTTTTTATTACACAAGGTAATCATATAGGCTACATGTTTCGACTATTGAACAGTCATCTTCAGGCCTATTCTTTACAGATTAAGTCATAGGATGCTGTGCACACACTGGGATTCCAATGTGTGCACAGCATCTTATGACTTAATCTGTAAAGAATAGGCCTGAAGATAACTGCTCAATAGTCGAAACATGTAGCCTACATAATTACCTTGTGTAATAAAAACAGTTGTTTTGACTTACACTATTAATATCATAATACATTTACAGTAGACTGTATTATATCTATGAACTTCCTACTTTTCAACACATGCTGCTGCTAATACCAGTTAGTGTAGATAAAATATGTGATTTTGTAATGTATTGTGGACATCTTGTGTAAGTCCTATATAAATATAAACTAGTTTTAAAAATATGAAATATAAGCAGTGGCGAGGAGTTATTATAGGACTTAAATATAATGTCTACAATATATCGGAAAATGCACATTTTTATATAATAACTGATATTAGAAGCAGAAAGGTAATGAAAGTTATGAAATTCCTAGAGGCAATACAGCCGACTATAAATGGTTTTAAGTTTGGTATGTATTCTACTCCCTGAAAATGGCATTGTTATGTCGAAACATGTCGGAGTGAAGGAACTGTAGTATCACGTGTTGTAAGTGCATTTAGTTGGCTTATTAAATGGAAATATTGTTTTAAAATGAAAGGAGTAAATAATTTTGAAAGAAATGGTTGTAGAGCGCCTGGACACTTACGTACTTTACAAAATACGTTAAAGTAATAACTGAATCGAGAAGGATTAGATCAATAGAAATTCACGCATGAACCAAATACAGTAACTCACTAATTAAATTTTACGTTCTGATGGACTTTTAAACTTTCATTGTCTAAACAAAGAGGTAATATTACTAACACTCTACTCTAAGCCTGGAAGTCTGTAATATGAAAATAGACATTGTGAGTATTATATTTACAGGCTGTTTCTGAAACACAGCACATGGCACCAAAGTATGGAAGTGTTAGTTGTAAAAAATAAAATAAATGAATTCTTCAAATATGGTTGTTTTACAATTTATTTTCCCACCGTCACCCACTGTCCGTGTCCACGCTGTAAGTCTCCCTAAAACAGACCCTCTCCTGTCTGCCCCACTTGAACATGGTTTTGCTTAACGGCAATTAGATCAAGCTCCTGTGCGTGTCCAAAAATTTATCTGGTTCAAACATGATCGGTAGATGCACACTCTCAGTGGCGCTGATAAGCATATCATATACAGGGTGTCCCAGGAGGAATGTGCCAGACTTCGGGAGGGTGTTCCTTATGCTAAAATATACCGATATAACCCGAAACACCTATGTCCAAAGTGGAACGGTTACGGAGATAATGGCCAGAGAAGTTTGAAATTTTGACAGCTGTTACTCACTTATTGATTATCAAATACATATTGAAACTGGCAGGAATATGTGGTTTCTGTAATGTTAATAGCTGTACGTAACATCAAA
>Ga0123355_10007101_pt1 | contig 16700 bp, 7 predicted proteins | sample TergutEmb28metaG_3_FD_89872 | JGI IMG/M metagenome (GOLD analysis project Ga0123355, IMG submission 89872) | Embiratermes neotenicus P1 segment gut microbial communities from Petit-Saut dam, French Guiana - Emb289 P1 | ecosystem: Host-associated > Arthropoda: Insects > Digestive system > Gut ...
AAATACAAGAATTTTGTAAAATGTATCATTGTTATTTTTTAATAAATTATATTGGCCCGCCTAAAGTTTTTTTCCTTTCCTTTGGCCCCCTCTTTAAAAAGTTTGCCCATCACTGGTCTAGTGATCAAAATCGTACGTTAAATGTTCTGTATTCGTGATTATGCGGTTTATGTTTATTGTGCTAACACGGTACAAACTCCGTACAAGATTTTAGGTTGTCACAGCGGTGTGGATTATTAAAGATTCAAGTTTTCTATGATACGATGTCGTGTCGATTGGTCATTAGTCATCGGGGTATGTGCCGAAAAGGCAGCGAACTTCACCGAAAGTCAGTAAATATCCATCGTACTGCACGACGTCACATCGCAAGAACCTCAAGTCTTCGACAAACTTCTTCGTAAGCAGTAAAAACTTCCTCGTCAACCACTACGACACGAAATTATTCCCCTTTTATGCATCTCCTAAGTTCACAGCGGTCTGACAGTCTGCGTTCTGCTAGATTAACCCAACATTAATGTGATTTATAATGTATTAAATCATCTTGAGATCTATTTTAATATTATCTTATATTCTACATGTAGATATCCCAAACAGTCTAGTCCCCTTATGTTTCTACTCTAAAAATCTCACCTTTCCCATGCGTTCTACATTTCCCACCTTTCTTACCTACCTTAATTTCACTGCCCCAAACAACAGGCGAAGTGTGACCTTAGGGCGATATTCCTTTATGATACATATGAAACAAATGAACACAAAGTCCGTCTATCACGACTATCCTGGATGCTGATTGAGTGTTGCAGTAACAGATCTTTCTCTGTAGGTTTATACGTCGATTTATGTACGAAGCAAGACCCCCAATAGAGATGCGAATGACGGTCTTTTTATTCATCTGTTTAGAAGCGTATGAAGCTCTCTTGCTATTGTATTACCCTTCACAAGCTGCATAACTTAGGCCTATGCCATACATATAAGGCACAGTGTTTATAAATGACGAGTAAGGAGGGTACGAGATAAATTATTACAAAATTTTAAAATAAATCATATCGAGTAGGGAAATTAATTTTAATCCGATATAAGCTGATTCGATATCTGCGTGACTAGGGGCTTCTGCTGCGAAGCAGATGAGAACTGCGCTCCTCTGAGTCATTACGCAGCCAATAGTGGTAATTTATTGCCGACGTTTCGGGACTACCTTTCAGTCCCATCTTCAAGATCCCATCTTGAAAATGGGACCGATAGAAATTACCACTACTCGCTGCATAAAAACCCAAAAGAGCGCAGTTCTAATCATATATATATATATATATATATACTTAATAATACCTTCAGCTTTTACATCATTGCATAGCTTCTACTAACAAATAATGTGTACTAATCTATACAAACACCTCACACCAAGCAATGAAATACCCAGTTACTGCAGTATATACACTTACCACGGTTATTAATTTAGAAGCTGAACGAACCATTCCAACGCTGACTTTCTCTGCGCTTTTGATCTCCTCATCTCTCAGTTCCATGATACGATTACACGGAGCAAGTTTCATATTCATTCTGCAAAACGCTCTACATTTAATTTCTGTTGTCCTAATAAACAATGAACTAAACTCCCTTCTAAACAGCGTCGTTTTAACACCCACTATTTTACTGCAAGCGACAGGCATTCCATATTAAATTCTGAAGCACCGCATCAAGTAAGTTTTAGAATTCAAAGCCAGTTACTTCCACCAAATACGAGCACACACTGCCTTACTGTCGCTCCGGTTATGAGTCTGTTTATTCTACCAGCACAGAAACAAGAAGGCACGATTTTTGACTACATCTATATAAATATTGAACTCAATGAAATAATAAAACAGGGTGCTTACGGCAACTGTTTTTTTATTTTATTTTTGAATGGTGTCTGCAATTTCTCTACGCTTCCAAGAAAGCAAAGGAAATGAAATACACATATTTTGCAAACGGCGTTCTGACAAATATTGAATAACTCGTTTGTTTATGTTTGTTTACTGCAGATATATATATAGCAAAGGCTGAAATCATTTATCCCTTTGTTAAACATTAAACTGTTAAGAAACAAACGGTGTTTTGGAAGATTTGGTGTTACGATGTCAGTAGCAAAGTTTCTCCTTCACGCAAGTTCATACACGAAAACTATTACAAAAGAGCAACAATACCACAGTCCTGTAAGCTGTCAAGTCAAGAAAGCATACAGAAATGCATCCGCTACGCCCACGTTTCTTGTAGTCTCACCACCTGCATAATTTAAATTAATAAGAAGCCAACACAGGAAAGTCCAGTAAGCCAAAAATTGTTCGATTAAGTATTATTTGGCTTCAAAAACGTAAACATCCCTACAGCTGCGAGTTCCCAGGCTTCCGAACGTGTGTAGTTGAGGTGTCCGTTATTCTGGCGGCGTCACTGGCTAATTGGATCCCGACGTTTCGATAAAACTAGTGGTCTCTTTTTCAAAGGACGACACGCCAATTATCGCTCTTCTTGGACATTTCGACCGTTGAAGATAATACCATTAAGTTGTCTCGTACTGTCGGGAACCAATTACCCACTGATGCGGTGTCACATACCGGAAGAAAGTATACCTCGAATTTACAGCTGCAGTAAATTCTTCTGTAAACAAAACCCTGAACGTAAAAGCCGGAGTAGCATTAAAAACCCCTAAAATCCCTCAATTTATGGAGATGTATAGGATTTTGCTTTTACTAGACAATACTAGCGGGCTAGAATTCATCCCTCTACGCTGAGTGTTTCAGTACGAACAACTGTTACTAAAACTACATGCATTCAGAGATGAATTCAGTTGTGGCTTATGTCTTCCGTACAGAAAAGAGGACAGAAGTTAATGCGGCGTGACCAAATTGATCACGAAACATACAAAATACTGGAAATAACGTAATTCGTGTACTGACTAATGAGAACAATAAGCAATCCACACCTCACGAAAACAAAACTAAAAGAGAAAGGAGGCCTTGATGATTAAATCAGCCCACTTAGTGTCAATGAGACAGTATTTTGTTTCTAAATTCATTCACGTCAATTAGAAGGTGCTAATAGCCCTATTTTACCACCGTTAATACTCTTATGCAAATTCCTGCTAGCTTCAGGTTCGTTATTGTAGGGCGCGATGCTTGGCGTCGGTACTATCCGAAACGTCTTGCACGTCACACGTATTTCTTTGAATATACAGCATTACTAGGCAGTCTCTCTTCTTCACTACGCCAAGCCATGGTATTTTTCTCAATAACATTTTGTCTTATCGCATACAAGTAATTGCAAGTTTATACGTGAATTGCATTAGCGAATTTACAAGCATCGAGTATTTTATTCTACAGTGCCGTGATTGTGCACAGTTCGATCACCAAGAAAAAGCTCGTCCTAATAAAACATTGTTTTCTTTTATTCATGACCAGTGACGTTATTCAGGCAAAATTGTGAAGAAACTAAATACAGCACCATTTCACAGTTCGCTTTGCTCTAGTTCTTAACCCCAGATTAAGCGCCGACTGCAATTACTGTTGTGTCGTTATGCTTCTAGCCAAAGCCCCTTCACGTGACATGTATAAATTCTTATAACGTACTGGGACAAGATTGTTTTTCATATGGAAATAATTTAAAAGGGGGATCTGGAAAGCGTGGTCATTTTAGCGACTAGTTCTGGACTAGATGACAGAGAAAGCGTAGTCGTTAGAGTGACTAGTTCTGAACTGGAAAAGAGAGAGAGCGTAGTCATTACAGTGACTAGTTTTGGACTGAAAGACAAAGAAATCGTAGTCGTTATAGTGACTAGTTTTGTATTGGATGACAGAGAAAGCGTAGTCTTTATAGTGACTAGTTGTGGACCGGATGACAGAAAGCGTATTCGTAATAATGACTAGTTCTGGACTGGATGACAGAAAGCGTAGTCGTTATAGTGACTAGTTCTGGACTGTGTGAAATAGAAAAAGTAGTCGTTATAGTGACTAATTCTGGGCTGTGTGAAACAGAAAACGTATGCGTTATAGTGACTAGTTCTGGACTGTGTGACAGAGAAAACGTAGGCGTTAGAGTGACTAGTTTTGTACTGGATGACAGAGACAGCACAGTCGTTATAGTGACTAGCTGTGGACCGGATGACAGAAAGCGTATTCGTAATAGTGACTAGTTCTGGACTGTGTGACAGAGAAAACGTAGGCGTTATAGTGACTAGCTGTGGACCGGATGACACAGAAACAGTGGTTCGACTTTCGGCAGTGGCAGGATATTTTTCTGTTCCACAAAAAGTTCAGACCGACCCCGGGGCTCACTGAGCTTCCTATTCAGTCGGTACGGGCAGCTCTTTCCCCTGGCGTAAAGGGGTCTGTGCCTGAAGATGACTAAACAACTCCAAATAGTGACGAGTTTAAGACTGCGTGGAGTTATACCCCACGCCCCAACACACATTCATGGCATGCAATCGGACTATTTCATTTGTATATTTAAATAGTCTGCCGTATGTGACCATATCGTCCTGTTAATTTCAGGTGATGTCTCATACACAGAGCGTAACATTCGAATATTAAAGCTGGCTTTCAAATGCAGAATAAACCCGCAAATAATTCAACAGGGACTTCCAGAATGTGGCTGAAGAAAAGAGGACAAACGAATATAGAGAAAAATATCTGTATCTAAATAATTTTCAGTTTCAAGTAACGACTGTACACTTAACACGGCGGAGAAACTTGTAATACGATCTTCTCGGATGTGACGTCACGCAATATGGCGGCGAAATAGGCTACCTATTTGGACATTGCAGATAAAGGCAGCACCTATTTCCAAAATGTTGCTGGTACTTTTACATTGCGCCGCAAACCAGAAGACGACATTCGTAATGTAAACAGACGCGCGTCAAATAAAGAGTATTAAAGACTGTTGTGTGGTTTTATTTTTAAAGCAACATCTCCTTAATCCAATTTCCTTTCTTAAAGGAAAACTTTGATTTATGAGATCACCATATGCTTCCCCAATTTCTAATTTTCAATTACTTCTCTAATTTTCAAGAACACTTTTATGGCACTGGAGGTTATAAATCCTCGAAAAAATTTTAACTTTCGAAGAAGCAATTATTTTTACAACGTGAAGCAAAATAAATAAATAAAACAAAAGAAAATCAATAACAGTTACATGAAACTTTTTGGATTTTGGTTTAATGGCAATAATTCAATAGAAACTTGAGATTTTCACGTAAATTTGATACAAATATTGACATACATACACACACATCGTGTACGAAACACTGTTTATCAATGAAGAAACAAAAATAATGAGAGTACTGAAATATATGAGGCTATATTCGAGGAATTTACACAGACAGTATTCGCAATTAAGCAGGGCGTAGTAAGGTCTGTGAAGTAAGACAGGCAGCAGTGGTAATATTTTTGTTATTATTAACCGAAATACAATATTTACGATGGCAAACATAAAAATTTTACTCGAGTACGAATCGATCTCGGAACCATCTGCACAGAAATTCAGCATGCTATTCTTATGCAATAAAACTGCATCTTTGGACTGCATGAATAAGTGCACCTTCTGTAAATAACGCATTGCCAACACAACACTTGTAGGACTGGGAAAGTGCCATAGGCTTCTTAACTTCTACCTTTCTACTCATGCTAGTTTCAATTCCTCTTCCCCTGTGCGTTTTCTTAGTGTGCTGTTTGTTGGCTTTATGTTAGGCGTCTTTTGATATTGTATTGTGTTACATCATAAACGGCATATGACCGTCCCCCAGTTCATATGTACCTTCATTGCTTATTTTATTCTTTACATTGCTGGCTGATGACTTCGGTTCCCTTATCGATGATCTTACTTTCTAAAAACTGCCTTCATTTCAATGCCATCTACAGGCTGCCATGCTAAAGAATCTACTGTTGATGTTGAATACGAAATTTCTGCCTTAGCATAACAAAAAGTCACGCCTTCTGTCCACAGATTGCAATTTTATATTTCGTATGAATGTCTGAATATACCAAAGTTACTTCCCCAAACACCGCTGACTTGCTGGTCTATAAACCGGCCGGACAGTGAGATACACAAATAGCACTTAGGTGAGCACACACTGTAAAGGGTTACCTAGTTACATATTCCGTATATTTTGCTTTCGACTCTATACCAAACTACTGGTTATTCTTGAAGATTGCTTTCTTCCGAAAGGTAACGTCTGGTAGAAATGTACTGAACTTTCTGTGGATTTTGCTGCCCCCATCATCAAGATAGATGATGCTTTATTACACATACATAGAATGTAAATACCAGGCCGCAAAAATCTTAACTCCCATAAGTAGTAAGTTGAGGTGAACTTAGCGGTTCAAGGCCTAGTGTTAATTACATGTATCGCCTGCTCTTAACTTTAGTACACACTACATATGGCGCAAACACAGTGTATTTAAGTGTTTCATATGATTCTGTAAGTCCAAAGTCCAAATCACTCTGCAACTGACAGTATGTCTGGCCGTAATATTCCCTACTATTTCAAGTAAAAAAAAAAGTCATCTCCTACCTCACGGAGAATACCGTTCGTCTCTATTAGCTATAAAATCCAGTCGCTTAATGTAGTATAAGGTCAAAATGGGCACATGTTGTGGCAATCATAAGATACGTGTAGCTACAGTGTCCGTGGGCAAAAAGCACAGTTGCTTAATGTTGCAGCGGATGCTTTAAATGGTTAAGTACCCTGAATTAATTAATTGAAAGACAAAATGAAAATCAAAAATACCGAACAAAGCTTACACCACCCCCCCCACAAAAACACACACACACTTTGATTGCAACACCTAACAAAATTGCGGAAATATAAGGGAACGAAAGAAAAGTAAGAAATCTTCGTCACATTTTATTGTTTTTGGCTATATGGTGTAAACAGTTCAATGACTTCTAAAAGGTAAATTTAGAAGCACATGGAAGCAAGCGGGCATGACCAAACCGAGCTACTATCCAAATATTTGCCTAGAGTCATTGAGAACATTATGAAAAATGTGTGTTCTGAGTAGTGTTCAAATTGGGGTCGTACTGAGGGCAAGTCTAAGGGGTAAGCGTTACATAAATCAGCCCAGTAAACCTTTGTTAACGAGTGGGAAAAATGCGAAACAAATTTCGTATATCGTTATACAAGAGAAGGACACTGTGCGACCTACAGAAACATCTTTCAAATACCCACTTAACTTCCCTTCAGCAAAAGTTCATTTTTGTTCCAAAGCCACTGTTGTTACGAAGCATAGAAGACATTTCTAGATACGATGTAGTTAGATTCCTTTCTCTTTCCAGCTTTCTTTTTCTAATATTTTTCTCCGTTTTCGTGGCTTTGCATTCGATTTCATTGGATATTTTCTCCTTCGCGTTTCCTGCAGAGACCAACGCTCTATCCGAGTGTAATGCCACTTAGGTTTCAAGCATAAGGGCTTTGCTTACTGCCAGAGCTGAAATAACACAGACGGCATGATAACAACTGCACATCACAAGCCGTCGGATAACAAAACAAACGCCAGTCAAACAGTCCCAGCCAATCTATAACTCCGCGCTACCAAATACACAGATCAATGCCTTTACAAAAAAAAATAAATGATTAAAATAAAGCTAGTGTGTTATTTACGAGGCGTCTGTAAAGGTAAAATAGATTTTGTGCTGCTCATGTATGTTTGCTTCTAATATGAGTAAATTCTCATGATTTGAAACAAATGTCATACAGAGACGTGCAGAGAGAAGTTCAGTAAGATGTACAGAATACTAACGTTATAACACCTAAACGTATATGGATCTAAGTCAATTATGTACACAGAACAGATATAGATACGTATAAAAATACATCATTATAATCATAACCCCGTGTTAATATGTTAACCATAGTGATAACCAGAATTTTAAAAGGATTAATAAGGAATTTGTTGTTGCGGTTCTGTGAATATTCTTTAACGCATAGAACAAACACAGCTTGTACAGTAAGTGTATTTATATTGCTTCTATATTAAAATCCACACCACAATTATAAAGTCCACAAAATGCATGTATTTAATGAGCGAATCGAGCAAAGAGATAAAAACAAATTTAGTCATATAATTAAAACGATCAAATTACATTTAATTCTGGTTAAGTTACATTAGAAAATTCATATTAATTCTGAGCAATTCCAGTTCATAAAAATATCCTTTCACTTCGCACAATAAAGCCACTGTCCTACTGACTCGGGACTGGATACACAGGCGGACTTTTGTGAACCTTAAAGTTGCGTAAAAAGTGGGTCTTAATATTAGCTGTCGCAATAATTTGCACAAATGTACTCATCTAATAAGTATTCCATCACATTCTATAGTCTATTGCCATGCCTCTCAATCTTTCCACAGCCAGTCAAATGTAAAACGAAACACAATAATTTGCTTATCTTTTGTATACATCAGGTGTAAAAAATCAAATCACACCCTAGAAATGTATTGCTTTTCTTTATATTTTTAACGAAAATTCAGAACGCAGAATCTTAAGATCATCATAAAAATAAAACACTCGAAATGATACATAACAAGATTATTGAAAGGTAATTTTTAAATAATGACACTTAAAAGCGCCATAATTAGAACTTACCTTTCATTTTCTTCTCTCTTTTAAACTGAGCACGTAACTGATGAGATGGCTGTGCTTGCTTTCCAGAGATCAGTTTTCGAAAGCCAGGTGTGATATAGGATAACTGGACCCGCATTTTTGCTTCGGGATCAAATATACTCCTTTGCTTGATCTTAGTGACGGCCTATTTCAAAAACGCTGCCTCACAACGGCATGTTGATACGAACGGCAGTAGGAGTCATACAGCACGCTTCGCAATTTCTGGGTATTCACTTCAAACAGAGACTAAAATTCAACGAAACTCGCCGATTTGATAGCTTATTTTATGTTTCTTCAGCCGTTATGTCTGTAAGCTCTTCGTCTTCTCTGAGTGGTAGGTCCTGGGTGGGTCCCAGTGTCGCTCTGGATAGGCACGGCAAATTTCGCCTCTACCAGGATTCGATCCCCAGACCGAGCAGCCCATAGCGAGTAGCTACACCGACTGCGATACTTCGGCCCACGTTTTGTTTAATGAAGGTAACGGACAAACCTTATTCAGAGAAGGGTAAGAGGAATAAAGCATACGGGCAATTATTGGACTACTAAAAAAAGCACGATTCATCAGCTACAAAGGATTCGGTTCGGTCTAAAATCAATAATTTATGGAAGTGTTTTTCACAATAGCTACGTGAATAGTCGGGCAGCTAGTATCCGAGCTGAAGCATATCGGTAGGTGTGTGGCGAAAATAGGGACTGCCGTCAGTCCGTGGACTGCGTGGGTTGCCTGCAGTCCACGGACTGTAGGCGAAATAGTATGTGTTTTGGCTTTAGATGAGGAACGGAAGTCGCTGACATTCAGTCCACGATCTTCTGACGAACTGTATGTGAACGGATACCTTCAGAATAAGGGCGATTATGTACTGTAGCATCGATTGATTGTCTGCGTGCTATCGGCGATGGAATGATTAGTGTCGAATGTCGCCACACGAATTTTAATTCGTACATACAAATTTAGGAAGGCTAATAAAACTCTTCTGACGTTATGCATTTTTATCTGTCGGAACCCCTGACACCCATTCGCGGGACACATTTTGATATACAATGGTCTATTCCGTTATACTACATTCTTTTCTTTAAAAGGGTGGGTAATTTGATCTGCTCGGCGGATATAAGTTTCTCAAGAACTCGGTTCCATCGAGTAAGAGATATCATTCTTCTTCTGTGGTGCAATAGCCCAGGTCGGACCTAGGCCACCTCACTGTTGAGGTCCCTAGATCACACACAATTAGACACACACAGCCGGTAGGATTCCTCTTAACTAATGCTCAACCCATCGAAGAGGCCCCTGCGTACACAACCAACACAAGAGACAAACATCCAAGCCCTCAGCGGGATTAAACCCGCGATCCCAGCAGTCAAGCGGCCGCAGAACTACGCCTTAGACTGCACGGCCAACAAACAGGACAGCAGAAGCAACATATAGGATATTATACACACAAGTATCAGAAGAACTTCCTGTCTGACGAAAGCCAACAGCTCACTCATAGTAAATAAGCCCAACTCACGGAATTCAGCGAGTCATAGCTCTTGAGGCAACTACATGGAAAACAGCCATTATAATAAACAACACTTACTAAGAAGAGGCTGGAAATGTATGTACCTGTTCCAATTTGAAATGCATACCTTCCAATTTCAATGCGATTTTGTGTAACCATTGGCACTGGTGTTTATAGAATGGCAATGGAAACGACGTGGATGGAGTATTATTATTATTATTATTGTTATTATTATTATTATTATTATTTTATACGTCGACAACGGATAATCTCTTACCGTCGGCTCTCTGACCTGGGTTATAACACAGGCCACCCATCGGCTCTCTCCCTCGTTTTCTATCGGAAGACGGTTGTTACAGCTCCGTAGGCGTCATCGACCGTCGCAATAAGGATCTTATTCTAGCATCGCATGTTATTTTAAATATACCTGGCTAAATACAGTCTTGACAAAAAGTGTCGCAGTAAATTCAGAAGAAAGTTCAATAACATGTATATTCCAAACAAGAAAACAATTTACAATTGCGCGAATAGGTTCGAGCATCAGATTACATAATAGACAGGAACAGTATATGCATAAGACACGGGCCATACGAGAAAAGGTGTCGAGATTACTGCTACATTGAATACATCTCCAAGAAAGTCATTGCTTACACTTGCACAGCTAACGCGGTGTCACCTGTACGAAAAGCAACAAAATTGCCTGTACTTGCACACATGGAAGTTCATGGCGGTTCACAAACTCCACGACGATGAATTATGAAGCAGGACTGAATTTTGTGAACTGTTACCTTCATGGGGTGCATGATGCAGAAATGGTCCCACCCTGTTCTATTGAGCGGGAAAGCTTTGTTTGAACTCAGTGGACATATCGCTCATTCGCGACAACAGTGTCGCAACTCAAAATTTGTGAAAATTTAGAAGAAACTTTTAAAGGTTTTGAAGTGCTATATTTTTTTATGAGCGCAACGACGATACAACTGCTCTCCAGTGGCGAGTTTTTCAAACTGCGTTATGACACTACACCTGTTAAAAGTACATCTGCAAACGTTTCTTTCTACTCCAATAAATAAAAAATGCCAAATTCTGAGTTGCGACACTCTTGCCGCAAAGGAGCGATACGAACTGTAGCAATAAATGGTTTCTCATTTTAATGCGCGAAGTACCAGTACACAATGTTAGGTTGGTTAGTAGTATGCTATGATAGAAACTTGGAATATTAGGCCCATTTTTTCTCATAACATAATTTCGTATTTATAGATAATACGACGCCATGGCACTTTTTTTTTTTAATTTTCCCCATTACGAAAGAACCTATGGCCTTTTCAGGAGGATGGCGCAACAGCAGGCATCACCAACAATCAAAGAAGCAGAGGGTTTTCCTCCTAGTTTGGTGTAACTGTATAGATGTTGCCATGTGGGGCATATTAAAGGATAACTTGTCTGATAATAATCCTCGCCATAACGAAATGAAGACACCCCGAGAATTTGTTTTCAATATCACCACAATAACCTCTATGTACAATAATCAACATTGTGTGGAGAGTGTCTGCAAACTATTTCCATATCTTATTGAAATGTGTTTACAACCTAACATTAAGTTCAATACGCTGGACTAAAACGCTGTGAATCTCGACTCGCGGCAAATGGGAACAAGGTGATTGATGCGCTACCTGCCGCCATGTGAACGGTCTGAGTGAAGAGGGGGACAAGTTGCCAGATAAAATAATGTCCTGTAATTCACAGTATTATATACTCTTGTATTTCTGCAACTCTCTTTGTTTATTCTCTTGTACTTATGTTTAAGTGCACACTTTGTGGTATTAAACTTAACATTTATGTTAACCAACAAAAAGTAAAGTTGTCCATTAAACTTTACTTTGTTATTCAAATTTTAACTTAAAAAAGTTTATATGGAAGATTTCACATACACATTCAAGTTCCCTGACTTTAGCCAATGAGTCGCCAATTAATTAATTCAGTCATCTGATGGTTCATCAAGCCGGTCAATCAATTACGAAATAATTGCATCCACTATCCAATTGGCATTCTGTGAGCAGAAATGAATCAATCACTTAATACAGCCAATTAGTAATTTCGTTTGTCAACGGCCTAGTCAGTCAGTGTGGTACATATCAAGCGAAACTCGTCATTTCCCGGATCAAGCAGGTTGCCGAACCGCAGTCTTCCACCCATTACCACATGCTGTGATTCCCACCCTTCAAACTAGTGGTGGAGAGAGAACTCTAGGATCCTCCCTAACACTCCCAACATGTCGCGACCATGTGCACCTGTTTCTGACACGACATTACCCTGTTACCCTTCAGGGGTGTGGGGTTGTAACATGGAATTGGTTAATAGTCCCACCCCTTACAAACATGAAGAGGAAAACGGAACAAGTGGAAATGGAGGTTATTTAAGAGAGGAGTAATCACTTGTTAATTAAACTCAGGTTTCCGCTTATCATTAATTTAATGCTACGGAAATGGACTTTTCGTTCTCCATCACGGTGGATTAAACTGTTAAAATTACAAAGGACCGCATGATTAATAAGATTAGGTTACATACATTGAAGTAAAAAATGATTTTTCATAATTCATTACATAGACTCTCAGGAATAACAGTCTACATTTTATACGATGCAAACAGCTCCAGTTCATATCTGGATTTAACTCATGCATTATTAAACAAAATAAATCCCTTTAACATTTCAAAGATTTAACAGGAAACATAATCCTTTCACGAATAAGTCATTGTGCAATAGCTAAAACACCAAGGATGAAAGAGGATTGACTTCTGCTGCTCAAACGTCCGTGAGAGTCAGCATGTGTGAGTATACACAAGGTACGGCAGCGTGGTTCTCTCCACAGAACTCGCGTACTTTTGGGGCTGTCTAATTCTATTAACATAAATGTTTACGGTAATGATATTTTTCTGGGCTGCCAGTCGTGTCAAGAAGCCCAGCGTTTCAAAACCCGTCACTGGCTTCATCATCAGGAACTGATGTGGTAATAAGCCCCTCCGTAGGCAGTATTTATGCCAACTACAGACACTACCTACAGAGGCGTTGCCTACAATACCAGTTCCAACCTTATGTTGGCTGTTCGAGTCCTGTGGTGATAAAGAAGGGGCATGGTGGGTTTATTTATAAGTGCCACGCACAGCTGGGCCGCAGTCACCACATCAATCCCTGATTATCCAGACACTACGCGTTTTCAAAACATAAATCCATTCTATCTTGACATCGCAGACCGCCTTAACAAGTTTCACTGCATTTACTAACTAATCTTCAGCTCTTTAGATGTTACACCCGTACGCATACGCCCGATTACAAAATTTACTTTCGTACCCTGAGCATGAAACAATAAGACAAAGTGATCCAGGCAAATACGGCTTTCTTTTCTGGTTCTTAAGGTGTGTACACCTACTGTAAGTGATAGGTGGTAAGGTCTGATGAGTTCTATTCATAGTAAAACTTTATCACGCCTACCCAGCACAGCCAATATGAATAAAACCCACGTATCAAAGGCTATATTTACTCAACTTGCATTCCCTAAGTCTGCATTATTTGAATACATCTGTTGGTTTTCTATTGATTTGCGAGTCAACGACCTTTGCAATGTCGAGTAGCTGTCCTCTAGCCAGTCCCAGGATAGGCCTGAAGTACGTTTTACTCGCGTCGGTTGACAAGAATTTCCGTACTCATATTTCAGCAGAAAGGCAATTATAATGAAGTGTACGAAACTAAACGTATATAATCCATAACACTAATCCTTCACAAATGAAAATTTTAAGAAATTTTATTAAAAATTTGTATTACTGTGTACAATTATCGAAAAAAAACCCGTGTTTGTTTTCATACCTACGAGAAAGCAAGGGGAAGTCACTTTTATTCCTAAACTGTTATAAAAAGTGAGTTCATAATTTTTTTCCTCACAGTAATAACCTCTCTGAAACGTCCAATGAACCTGACGATTGGTTCATTTCTATTAGATCAAGGCGTCATACAACTTTGGACACTATTTTTCCATGTCACCGTCGACAGAACCTCCAATCTCACATTAAACATGCTTTTCTAAAAATTAAGAATTTAATCTTTCATTCAGATGCGTTTGTCTAGGTTCTGGATGTTAGTTTTAGCAATGAATGCGCGCTGACGACGCATACAGAAACGTACTGTAAAAGGAGCAATGCAAACTGTTTCTTTTGAAATTATCGTGTGTGTACATCTACAGATATTAACGTTGCGTACAGACATCTGAACATTTGTACATTTTGTTTTGCTGTTCACTGCACTCACGTTGCGCCCCTTTATTTCTGAACCGCTCTCATGACTGCCGAACCGTATGTAACATGCTACAGAGAAGCAACGCTGGTGCTGTTCCGCAGACGGACGTACTAGTCTGTTGTGCAGCCTCTAATCCGAGCAGACATGACTGAACGCCATGACTGCATTAGGACGAAAGCTACTCTATAAACCGACGTCTAAATTTGTCACTACGATCTTGGATTAACCGCTTCTCTGTCCAATCTTTATACACCACTACTAGTTTTCGATGACGAATACTGCTTTCCAACTTTCCCCAGTATTCATTCTGCAATCCCCCAAGCAAAACACTAAGCAACCAATCAGTCTGATGTAATAACTCGAACGTTTCCCTTCTCGGCACTTACATCTTAAACTGAATCACACAACTTCTAACCTCGTAGTTAGCAAACGGCTTCCATCCAAACTCCCCTCATGTAAATCTACTTCAATTTAATTTAGCATCGCAAATAAATCCTCTAGTCCCTAACCCATGTACCGAACTGGTGCTACCCTAATCCTCTTCGCCTCATGTCTAACAAGGAAAAGCCTGATTCACACCAGAAACAGCACAATCACATGTCTCTAGTAAACCAAGCGCCATTCACCATGCCTCATCATTTCAAAAGCTTTGATTAAACTACCTGCTCTGACGGTGTAGCATGTTAATCGCGCTAAGATATGAACTCCACATTATAAAACTCGAAAGCGACGATACACAAGGAAGTAAGGGAAGAACTGAAAAACTCACTAGTTTACTATACACCCTTCGGGTCCTACGAATCTCGTGCTGTGAGTTATGAGGTCTCACAGCGGTGCTGCTGAATTCCCAGATTTCGTGCCGTCAAGGCTAACATTATATTTAGGCAACAGAAGGCCAAACCCAACACCAAAATTCATCTCAGAAAGTGGGTTTGAGTGTTGAGCTCGTACATAGTGGCCACAGGATCGAGTCCTACTCAAGTCAGACGCTTTTGTTTGCCATTGTAGCAAGTAAGTTACTGTGCTATGACCTGTCACCAGGAACATCAACAGGAGCAGCAGTGGCAGCAGCAGTATCATTATTATTACCAGGTTGATTTTGTGACGAAATCATTACTCAGGTACAGATAGGCCTACAATTAATTTGTCAGATATAACCTCAAAATTCAGCAGAGTCGCCATGCTTGTAAATGTTTTTGACGTAAAAGTACTTCACACACAGTTTCTAAGAACGTTGACACTACTTATCCAATTCAACATTTTTATCCGTACGGTCCATTAGTTAATGGACTCAAATAGAAGTTAAATTTATATTTTAAAATGGACTGCAGGTTGTTACGTTCTGGAACAATTACGCTGACAAAAGTTTTTTTATTTCAACCAACAACGCATATATATATTTTATTTCAACAGTGTTTTTATTATTATTACTCATACGAATCACCAATTACATGAATAATATACATAAATTTTAATTTCAAATAACAGAAGAGGAAAACAACCACATAACCTACTTAGACCTATACATCCATAGAAACAATAATGATCTACACTTAGGTGTTCACAGAAAATCTACACAAACAGACACTTCAATACATTTCACATCCAACCACCCACTCGAACACATACTCGCTGCACACAACTTCTACATAAACACAATGATAACGCTACCAATCACAAAACAAGTAAAACAACAAGAATGGAACATCATCCTCACCATATCTAAAAATAATGGTTTTCCATTACAAATTATTCATAAGTTAAAGAAGAAAATAATACTAAAAACACAAAATCAACACCTACACAAACATAGCAAAAGAAAAAATGGATCACCTTCACACATTACAGTCTACCCATTCACAAGTTCGCCAATTTATTTAAAAATACTAACTTGAAGATAGCCTTTAGAACTAACAACATATACGACAAACATCGTGACAGAATACCACCAAACAAAATAAACTCTAGCGGCGTACATATATATATATATAATTACTTAATTACTCCATGGGGCAGAGTCCTTCTTGAGAAGCTAGCTGGTTCTGCAGCTAGTCAAGAAATTCACCGCACTTTATGGAACCCGAAGGTTCATCACCGTATTCACAAGTGCCCGCCATCTGTCCATATCCTGAGCCAACTCCAGCCAGTCTCCACCCCCTTCCACTTCCCGAAGATCCATCTTAATATTGTCCTCCCATCTACGTCTAGGTCTCCCCAATGGCCTCTTTCCCTCAGGTTTCCCCACTAGAACCCTGTGCACACCTCTCCCCTTCCCCATACGCGCCACATGCCCC
>Ga0123355_10007102_pt1 | contig 16699 bp, 12 predicted proteins | sample TergutEmb28metaG_3_FD_89872 | JGI IMG/M metagenome (GOLD analysis project Ga0123355, IMG submission 89872) | Embiratermes neotenicus P1 segment gut microbial communities from Petit-Saut dam, French Guiana - Emb289 P1 | ecosystem: Host-associated > Arthropoda: Insects > Digestive system > Gut ...
AAAACGACTTCAATTCCTCTGTGGACTCTGTGCCTCTGTGAGAAAATTTTTTATGAAATACCTCACAGAGACACAGAGATCACGGAGAATGAATGGTAAGACCTGTAAATTAGATTCACGTGCCGGATTTATAGTTACAGGAATGTGATTATAAGCAAAAAAAGGGTGCTGCAATAATTTTTGCAGCACCCATCCATTTTCTCTTTTTTAAATTTGTTAAAACCTAGTCGCAACGGTCGCATCCACCGCATTGACCGGTATCGCATAGCCATTGACGCCATTCTTGATATGCTATTTCGGCTAACCTAATTTCCTCAAGCCATGCAAGATATGCTTGATGCGCTGCTTCGGCCTCGGCTATTTCCGCAAGCCATGCAAGATATTCTTGATGCGCTATTTCGGCTAACCTAATTTCCTCAAGCCATGCAAGATATTCTTGATGCGCTGCTTCAGCTTCTTCTATTTCCGCAAGCCATGCAAGATGTTGACAATGCGGACACGGACAACCTTCAACTTCACAGTTTTCGTAATGGAAGTCGCATTCTATACAACATGCATCGTCACAATCGTCACAGTCAGAAAGCTGAGTCCATCCCGCAAACAGGGTAACATTTCTGTCAATTGGGGTATCAAAATTCCAAAGAACATCATCTGCTGTAAACCAGCCATCAAAGTTGTAGCCGTCGCGTACAGGGTCTGCCGGAGGTGTTACAGTTTCGCCGGTATCAACTCTTACGCTAGCAATTTGGTAGTCGCCATCATAGAAATAAACCGTATGGCCTAAAACATATACAAATTCGATTGTACCCCAACGCTCGCGGCTGGAAGAGTTAAATATTGTACCGTTCCACATAAGCTGGTGAGAGCGTCCGCCATGCGGAAGAATCGCCGCGCTTATACCCATATCAAATTTGATAATTTCGCCGTCCGCTAAAACTCTGCCGGTAACTTCTTCCATTGGTATACGTGTTGCCAGTGTGTACCTGTTGCTACCGGGGCCCATTAGTGTGCCTATATCAAGCAGGAGTCTACTGCTGTCACCTGCATTGGGGCTAAGTGGCGGTCTTAAACGTGAACCGCGGTTATACCAAGAGTTGATAGTAACTGGGTTACCATTATTGTAGTTTGCGCCAAACAATGCTTGAATGTCGCCAAACTGCATTCCGCCGCCTTGGTCTACATTTTCCGGGCCAAAGAACAGCTCAACTGCGTCGCCGCCCCATACGTATCCAAAATCTTGAGTTATTGCTGCAGGGTTGTTCATTGGTGTTGGGTCAGTAATATCAGCACGCAAATACATATATCCATTGTACCAGCCAAGATAGAAGTCTGCGGCCACCTCTTGAGTTAGCACGCCAACAACTATACTGTTAGGGTCAAGGGTAATAGACGCGGCACCTACCCAAGGTGAAGACAAATCATAAATATCAAACCCGCCTACAATATGCGGAATTTGTAAGTGCTGGTCGCCATCACGTTCTACCTGTCCTGGTAGGAAGGTATGGCGATGTGGCGAACGATTACGCAACACAAGGTCATATATTTCAAAGTTGGTTGTTGTTACATACTCAAGGAAAGTACGATACGGTCTGTCCATTACATTAAAGAAACCTAATGCGCCGGCTTCGCCGCCATGCCCCTCAAAGTAACGGCCTGTAGGTGCTTGGTCTAGCCATGTAAACCAGTTAACACCAACTACATGGCCACTGTATGCCATAGCTTCCACATAGTTACGATACATACTGCCTTTTTCCGCTTCGCTTGTTGCAGCGCGAACGCCGAACGTAAGGCCTGTAGAACGGTCGCCGTAGTGGAATTCTGTCATAATAAATGGTGTTTGCCCGCCAAGTTCAAACAAGCGTGCAATCATATCTGTGTCTACATCCCATGCATAGTAGTTAAAGCTCATTGCATCCAAATATGGTGCGGAAGCTTCTACTAAAATGTTTGCAAGGGTAGAGTTAGCCATAATACGAGAATGCCAGCGGTCACCAAGAAGCATATGGTTTGGCAACACTTCGTCAAACACTTCACGTGTAGCACGGAAAAGTTCTGTAAAGTAGATGAAATAGAAATCGTCCATGTCGGTGCTGGTTGCGTGGGTGTTAATTGGTATTGAACCCGTGTTAAATGCGTTAAAGTTAGCAAGGTTTATATTCCAAGCCGCATTTAACTCTTCAATGGTGCCATATCTTTCTTGTAAGAATACCATCAAGCGATTTCTTGTGCCAGAACCTGCACCGCCGCCGCCAAGTATTTCAAAGCGAAGATGGTCATAGAATCTTTCATTTTCCATAAAGAAGCCAATTATGCGTTGGTTATTAGCGTTATTAGCAGAACCTAAACGGGCAGTATCATTTCTAAAGTTGGTGTACATTTGTGTACGGAAATTAGTGTGGAATACGTCCCATAAATGTGAATTGCCGATAAGGAACTGACCCTGTCCCCCACCAAGGTTACCAGGAAGACGTAATTGCCCAAATTCAGGGAAAAACGGTTCGGCAAGCCCGGCAGATTGCGGATGCGGAATGCCCAAGGACCAGTGTCCAGCACCGGTGAAGCCAAGGTTCCACAAACGATCGCTTTGGGCTGCTGCAAAATTCGCATTGTTAAACGGAATATCCCTAGTGCGTATCCAGTTTGATACGAAGAAAGAGAAGTTGGCATTACCACCACGGAATGCAGCATTAAACCTAGTGCGTTCGTCACCTTCTAAAGGCAACCACTCATATACTTCATGCCGTCCCGCAATATTTGTATAGGTTTCAAAATTATCTATTACGTTTGGTGCATTGTTGAAGTAGATATTACCAAGTGGGTTTATCATAAAGGACTGTACACGTCCGTCCGGCCAGGTGTAATTTTCTACTCGGAAGAAACCGGTTGCTTCAAATCCAAAGTCTACTCCACTACCTTCAAGACCACCCCACATATCCCATTCTGTTGGGCGGTTGAATTGTGTCAGCCATTCTTCATCATCAGCAAGAATAGCACGAAGGTCATCGTAAGTACTGTCTGGGTCTACCCATGTGTCAAAATTACCGGCAGCGGCTACTATTTGGCCAAGGCGGTCTACAATAGGGTCAACAGGCACTGGTGGCTCTTCAGGGCCTTCCCATTCGTTGGCTTCTGCAAGTGGTACTCTGCGTACATTATCAAACAACCATGGTGCTACATAAGGTCCGCCAACATCAGCAACCCTGTAATGTGGCGTGGTTACGAAATTCAAAAACACTTCCCACTCGTCATCTACCAGGCGTTCCAGTACAAAGTTTGCTAAAAATATTGTAGCGTCAGCATTGGGTTCGCCATTAATGGTAGGACTCCAAAGCATAAAACGACGTACTGCACCAGCTACATCAACTGTTTCAGATTCAACGAATGTCCATTCCATTGTGCTTGCATATTCGGTTCCGAAAAGCATATGGTAATTCCAGTTACCCCAATGCCCATAAGGAAGGGAAGCTATTGTTGTCGCATTACCGCGTACCCACGCGCTCATGCGGTAAGTTCCTTCAGGAATGTAATGACCGTCCATGAACCATACAGCAGCGTCAAACTCCGCATCTACACGAAGAGCGTAGTTGCCGCTAGGGCCGCCTGCACCAAAAACTACTACTTCGGCTTGCGCACCGCCGCCGTTATACCAATTGAAATTAGGACCGGTAGCCCACACAATTTCATCGTCACTGTTAATGATAATAATTTGTGCTACATAGAAATATCCAGCGGTATTATAAGTCGGATTTCTGCGGCCGGTAACCCTGAGCGGACTCCAGTCGCCTGCAAAAGTGAAAGTCTGTTGCAATATTTGCCATTGATCAGTTACCGGGGTCCATGGGGTTTGTGCACCACCGCCCCAATTGTATGCGATACGTGCATCAACAGTACCAGCAAATTCCGGTGTGGTTATTACAGATGCGAATATGGTGTACTGACCGCCAACTGTCAAACCGGCAAGGTTGTCGTAAGTATCACCTACGGCACCTGTTTCCGGTACTTGAACACGCAATGCATAAATGGAATCGCCAAGTCCCGGATTGTAATGAAAGCCAAATGGTACTCTTTCGGCGTTTGCACTGCCATTGTTACCCCATATAAAGTCAGGGCCGGTTTCGAAAGCTACATTATCGCCAGAGTCTGTAACAATAATATAAGCTATATCGAAATAAGCATCTTCGGTGTTGGTGTTGCGGTCTGGCCTTGTGTGGATCCTAAATGGAGAGCCCCACGTGTTGTCGGTTCTGGTAAATGTAAACTCCAGCGTTTGCCAGTCGTCCTCTACCACTAACCATTGGGATGCATTTGCATTACCCCAGCCATATGCCATAAGTATTTCAATTTGGCCGGCAAATTCTGCCGCCGTTCTGACAGAGATGGTTGCGGTGTAAACTTCTCCCGCAGTCAGCATAGACATGTGTTGATACGAATCATGGTTCCCGTCATTTGTCGGTGACACTGCAGGTACCGGGAAGCGCAATATATAATTGGCGTCCGGTCCCGGCGCGGCTGATACTAACGCAGCCGGCATTGACGAAATAATCATGATTAACGCGATTAGCAATGCCAGTGCGCGTTTTGGTTTTTGACCATTTTTCATGAGAAAACCCTCCTTATTGGATTATGTTTTGGGCAGTTTTTCGGCTACCAAACCGTCAATCTCTACCCGATGAAAATAATTATACTAAACATGTTGCGTTTTTGCAATACATTTGCATAAACTTTATCGTTAAATTTACGGTTAAACTACATTAACTTGCGTTAATGTTAGGTTATTATCCCTTTCACTTGCATTTCATACATACGGCTATACATACCGCCCTGCTTTAACAACTCTTCGTGGCTACCCTGTTCTATAATACAACCTTGGTCAATTACAAGAATCTGATCGGCATTTATTATTGTGTTTAGCCGGTGGGCAATTACAAAACTTGTACGACCCTGCATAAGATTACTCATGGCCTTTTGTATCCTAATTTCTGTGTGAATATCTACGGAAGATGTGGCTTCGTCTAATATTAAGATATCCGGGTTGGCTAAAACGCAACGGGTAATTGCCAACAATTGACGCTGCCCCTGGCTAAGGTTGCTGCTGTTTTCGGTTAAAATGGTTTGGTATCCATCCGGCATTTGGGAAATAAAATTGTGTGCGCCTACCAGTTTTGCGGCGGCGATAACATCTTGTTCTGTGGCGTCTGGCTTGCCATAGCGAAGGTTTTCCATCAAGGTTGCGGTGAATAGGTAGGTATCCTGCAGAACAATTCCAAAACTGCGACGCAAGCTGTTGCGCGTATACATATGAAGAGGGCGACCGTCTATGGTAATTTCACCTGCATCAACATCGTAAAAACGAGTGATTAGGTTCACAATTGTAGTTTTACCCGCACCCGTGGGGCCAACAAGGGCAATTACAGAGCCGGGCGGTGCATGGAAATTACAGTCGGTTATTATGGGTTTGCCTGAGTCATAACCAAAACTTACATTGGTGAAAGTGATGTCACCACCAGATATATCGGTATGCTTGTGGGGGCCCGCGTCCAGCTCGGAATGACGTATGGGGGCAGAACACAACTCCACCGCGTCCACTGGATCGGGGGTTTCGACTGGTTCATCCATAACTTCAAAAATACGCTCGCTGCTTGCCAGGGCAGATTGGAATTGATTATATGTAGCCGCAAGTTCGTTTAAAGGCCGTCCAAATTGGCGGGAGTAGGCAATAAAAGCGGCAATAAGCCCCACCGATATATGCCCGTTTATGGCAAGCACGCTGCCTGCAATGGCAATTACCATAAGCGATAGGTTATTTATCACGTTCATCATTGGCATAACAAAGCCAGACCATATTTGCGCACCGGTACCTGCTATGCGAAGTTCTTCGTTAATTTTTGCGAAATCGGAAACAGCGCGGGCTTCCCAATTATAGGCCTTGATAACGGCCATGCCAGTTATATCCTCTTCAATTTTTGCGTTAAGCTGACCCAAGGCTATCTGCTGGTTACGAAAATGCGCCTGGGTTTTTGACGCAATGGTTTTGCTAACAATAAAAAACAACGGCACCGATACCAACGAAAAAAACGTCATTATAGGAGAAAGCCACAGCATCATAACCAGCACCCCTGTAAGTGTGATTGTTATGGACGCAAGCTGAACCAAAGCCGTGCCAAGTATACCTGCGATATTGTCGGTATCGTTAGATAGACGGCTCATAAGCTCACCATGCATGTGACGGTCTAAAAATTTTATTGGCAGGCTTTGCAAATGTTTGAACAAAATGCTGCGCAACGTATACACAAGTTTTTGGCTTGCTTGCGCAACAACCCAAGTTTGCAAAAAGTTAGCGACAGAATCCCAGAGATACAAAACCACCATAGCACCAAAAAGTAACGTTATATTTTGAATTACATAATCTCCCGCAAGATAATCAATTGCAAGCCCTGTAAGAAGAGGACCCGCCAAAGCCGCCGCAGACGCCCCGGTAGATAAAAGAAAAATAAGAATAAGTAAATGCCGTTGCCCGCGGAAGTAGCCAAGCAAGCGCATCAAAGTTTTTGTGAAGTTTTTTGGCCGCTCCTTTGGGCGAACAAAGCGGTTGCCTACGGGAATTGGCGGGGCTGACTTTTGCATTAGAGTCACTCCTTTATATAACTAGATTGGATTTATAGTCACAGGAACGCAAAACCATCCACTGCAACGCAGTAATTTGACGCAATACGAGGAAGCGACGACGACGCGTTGTTTCATTCGCCTTTTCCTGCGAATCGTCTGCATCTGGCCTGGGGCCATGTACGCTTCTATTCCTTCGTCAAATGAGTACATTATAACATTTTGTGGGCGAGTGTGGTGATTTTGTAACAGCCTGCCACTGCTTCGCTCACTGCCCCAGATGGTGACTGTGAGTCACCATCTGAAAGTCAGACAAAGGATGAATGTACCAGCACATCAAACGCATGAAAAGAAGTTTTACCACGAAAACACGAAAAGAACAGCGACAAATCAATTATGTGACTCAAGCAGCTAATATTATTAGGTTGTCTTTCGTGTCTTTCCGTGATTTTTGTGATCCTAAAACAGCTTTACACTCATTCACGCGTTTGATGTGAATGTACATGCACGCTAATTCCAATCTGTTGACAAAATAAACACATATGATAGACTTGCCGCAAAAGGGGTGTTTAACATGACAAAAACAGTTTCTTACACAAAAGAAATTCCAGTAAAGTATGATGTGGATTTATGTGTTGTTGGCGGCGGCCCGGCTGGCCTTACCGCTGCAATTGCGGCGGCACGCCAAGGTATTTCTGTGTATATGGCAGAGAGCCACGGCTTCTTTGGCGGAGCGGCAACTGCCGGCATGGTACCCGCCTTTATGCCTTTTTCTAATGGCGGTGAGTTTTTAGCTGGTGGGCTTGGAAGGGAAATTTACGACCACTGTATTCAAAAAGACTTCCACAGTTGCGACAGTTGGGGCACACTTGGAATTGTCTTGGAACCATACAAAAAAATTCTGGACGACATGGTACGGGCGGAAGAAAATATAAAATTCTCCTTCTTTACCACATTGATTGACGTAAAAACCGAAAAAAGCGTAGTTAAACAATGTATTTTCACTGCCAAAAGCGGTCTGTTTGCCGTAAATGCCAAAATATTTGTAGACGGCACCGGTGATGGTGACCTTTGCGCTTGGGCCGGTGCGCCGTATGAGCTTGGCGGCCCGGAAGAGCCGTTAATGCCATCTACATTGTGTTCATTATGGGATGATGTGAACTGGGACGACAAAGACTTTCATGACATAGAAAAAATGGAGGAAGCCATCAAGGACGGCGTGTTCTCGCAACACGACCGCCATTTACCCGGGATGTTCCGCACAGGCATGTCATCCAACATTGGCGGTGGCAATATCGGACACTCCTTTGGAATAGACTCGACAGACGAGTTGTCTCTTACTGAAGGAATGCTGGTAGGGCGTACAATTTTACCAGAATACGAAAAGTATTATCGCCAGTATCTTGGGCGTGGCTATAAAAATTCTAAAATTATTGCTACCGCGCCATACCTTGGCGTGCGTGAGTCCCGCAGGATTATAGGAGACTACGTTCTAACAGGCGACGACTTTTTTGCACGGGCTCGCTTCGACGACGAGATTGGCGTTTTCTCATATCCAATAGACATTCACCCAACCAATGCCACAACAGACCGCTTTGAAAAATTTGCAAAGGAATATTTCAAACTGCGTTACGAACCCGGTGAGTTCTATGGCATACCCTATCGTATATTGCTTCCGCAAACGCTGGAGAATGTATATGTAGTAGGGCGTTGCGCCAGTTTTGACCGCAAGATGCAATCGTCTATCCGTGTTATGCCCGGGTGCTTTATAATGGGACAGGCTGCCGGGGTTGGTGCGGCACTGGCTGTTACCAACGGCATTGCCACCAGAAAAGTAGACGTACAAAAACTGCGCGAAATTCTTAAAAATATGGGAGCATATCTACCAGCATGACAAAGAAAACAGTTCATGCGACTATAAACATTTTTTTGACAAAACCCCATACACACGTTATAATTTCAAGGTTGTGGCAATAATGCAATTTGTTTTGCCTACTACACACACAGCCTCTCCGAATTTTGTCGTGGGTGCCATTTTATAAATGGTTAACAGGCTGTGGAGGACTACCAAACAGGTAGTAAACCCAAAGGCAGTGTAAACTCACGTTGTTGAAGTTTACATGTCAAAAACAGGAGGTGCCGTAATGGCAGTAATTTCAATGAAGCAATTGCTTGAAGCCGGCGTACACTTTGGTCACCAAACCAGACGCTGGAACCCAAAAATGGCGGAATACATCTTCGCCGAACGTAACGGTATTTATATCATCGACCTACAAAAAACCGTGCGCAAAGTAGACGAAGCTTACCGCGCAGTAAGCGAAGCCATCGCAAATGGTGGCGAAATTCTATTCGTAGGTACAAAAAAGCAAGCCCAGGAATCTATTAAAGAAGAAGCAATACGTTGTGGTATGCATTTTGTTAACGAGCGTTGGCTTGGCGGTATGCTAACTAACTTCAAAACAATGCAAACCCGTGTTGCACGCCTAAAAGACCTTAAAAAAATGCAAGAAGACGGCCGTATGGACGTTCTTCCTAAAAAAGAAGTTGCAAAACTTTTGCACGAACTGGAAAAATTAGAGCGTAACCTTGGCGGTGTTACCGCCATGCGCCGCGTTCCAGATATTATGTTCATCGTAGACTCCCGCAAAGAGCATATTGCAATTCAAGAAGCACGCACACTTGGTATACCAATTGTAGCCATAGTAGACACCAACTGCGACCCGGATGAAGTTGACCACGTAATTCCTGGCAACGACGATGCTATCCGTGCAATTAAATTAATTTCTGCAAGGCTTGCCGACGCCGTTATCGAAGCCCGTCAAGGTCTAGAAAACGCCGCCCAAGCCGCAACAGAAGAAGGCGCAGGAGAAGCAACCGAGGAAGCACCACCGGTAGAAGAAGAATTTTAGGACCTTGGGGGTATCGCCCCAATACCCTCAATTTGTGAAGCAAATATGGGAGGGTGTGGGGTAAAGCCCTGCAGTTTAAATATAATCTTAAGGAGTGTACGAATATGACAGTTACCGCAGCAATGGTAAAAGAACTTAGGGAAATGAGCGGCGCAGGCATGTCTGCCTGCAAAGAAGCACTTGTGGAAGCAAACGGAGATATTAAACGCGCCAGCGAGATTTTGCGCGAAAAAGGTCTTGCAACCGCCGCTAAAAAAGCCGGCCGTATAGCCGCAGAAGGTTTAGTAGCAGTTGCCCTTTCTGCTGACTGCAAAAAAGGCGCGATTGTAGAAGTTAACAGTGAAACCGACTTTGTTGCAAAAAACGACGATTTTATATCTTTAGTAAAAAATATGGCACAGCAAGCACTAAACAGTACCGCAACAACAGTGGACGAGCTTCTTGCAGAAAAATGGGTTGCAGACCCATCTCAAACCGCAGGCGAAGCCCTAGCACACAAAATTGCAACCATTGGCGAAAACCTTGGCCTACGCCGTTTCGAACGTTACGAAGCGGGTGCAGGCAGTGCGCTTATTGAATATATCCACGGCGGCGGCCGTGTTGGCGTAATGCTAGAAATTGCCGCGGCAGATATTAATGACGAAGTAGTAACCGTAGCGCGCAACATCTGTATGCAAATTTCCGCTATGAGCCCGCAGTTCGTATCCAGCGCAGACATGAGCGAAGAATATATAACCAACGAGAAAAAGATTCTTCTCCAAACTGCATTAAACGAAAACGAAGAAGAAGAAAAACCAAAACCACCTGCCGTAATTGAAAAAATGGTGGAAGGCCGCTTGAAAAAGCAGCTTAAAGAAATTTGCCTAGTAGAATCTGAATATGTACGTGACGACAGCATGTCTGTTGGCCAATATCTTGATACTGTTAAAGCAAGCGTAAAACGTTTCGTTCGTTTTGAAAAAGGCGAAGGCGTAGAGAAAAAAGAAGAAAACTTTGCAGACGAAGTCGCAAAAGCAATGCAAGGGTAGTTAATGCGAAAGGCGGGCTTGTAGCAGCTCGCCTTTAATACATATTTGGGGGTGTTCCCAGTTGCGAAAATTAACTAAATATACACTGGCAATTTTATTGTTTATGGTTTCATTGTGGCTGTTAACCGGGTGCGAATTGCTTCAAAATACTTTCGGCGATATCGGGCCAGGTGAAGTAAAGCAAGAATTTGTAGGCACCTGGATTTGGAACGATTACACAAGGTTTACCATTGTATTAAATGAAGACGGTACGGGTACCCGTGGTGTCCCGGGGGACATAGAGCCGTTTACATGGAATGTCAGGGGCACCACTTTACGCATAGACCGTACCGGATTTGTACCCCTTCATGAAGTCCGTAACGAACATTGGGATTTTGTATTAGCGGGCGATTCTTTGCGTTTACACAGCCTGCAAAGTTTCGATTTAAGATATTATTACACTAATGCTAATGTGCTTGGGAACATAGAGCCAGCTCTTTTTGGCACATGGGCTTGGCAAGACGGTATCCAGTGGGTATATGAGTTTAACGAAGACGGTACAGGCACTGTCGGCTGGACGGGTGAAGCAATTGAATTTCGCTGGGGCGTTGTTAATGATGTCATTAGAATAGAACTTATCGGGGGAATACCGGCGGATAATTTCCGTCATCAGCGGTGGGCTTTTTGGCTGTATGAGGACACTCTAAGGTTGGCATGTCGTAATGTTGCCGATAGTATGCATGTATATTATTATATACGTGATGGCGGGCTTGGACCGATTTGTGAAACTCTTTTGGGCACTTGGCTTTGGGAATACGATTTTTCGTGGGCATATATATTTAACGAAGATGGCACGGGCACAAGCGGTTTTTACGATTATTATTCATATTTTACATGGGGCATAAGTGGCGACGTGTTACGCATACTCTACTGGGGAAGTGCAATAGAGAGCTGGTATTTTACAATTATCGACGACGTCCTCAGGTTGCAACATCGTCATCTTCCAGACTCGACATTCTACCATATAAGAGAAACTTTTGAAGAAGACCAGGATTTTATGGTATCGTAAAGGATACAAACATGCCACGCAAAAAGATAAAAAAAATTATTAAAGGCTCGGACGCTATAGTCAAACTTGCGGCACCCAAGGTTATAACCGCGGGTGTCAATGTCATGCGTATGGGACCAAGAATAATACTGCGCTCTACGGTAGAACTTTTGCGAGCCAATTTGTTAACCCGCATTTTGTCTTGCATAACCATACTTGTTATGGACATCTACGACTTAAGCCGCAAACGCATATCAAAGGTGCAGTTTATGGTTAACGTCGCGCTGTCTTTGCTGCTGGTTGTTGGCGGTACCATTGGGTGGAATTTTGGCGGCAGGTGGATTGTGTTTGAAGTTTTGGGTGGCATGGCAGATATTATCGGCGGTATGATAGGCGCGACTGTTGTGGTTTTTCTTTCTAATATAGTTTTTGACCGCGCTTGTAAAAAGTTAATAGAAAGCGACGCACAAAAAATGTGGAGGATTATCGACCCTTATATCGAAAATCTTCCACAGGAAGAGCGGGTGCCCGTGCGGGGCAGCATCACAGGTTCATGTTTGAAAAAAATGTACGCAAGCGATAATCGCGAACTTTTTGCAGAGGATTTGGTAAACACCCTGCACGAAATGATTTTAGAGAATTCGGATGATTAGGGTGTGTTCGATAATTCGCTTGTGCTGCATTTTCGAGTAAAAATTGTGCTAGGCTTTCTGCGACGACGCATAGTGCTGTTTTTACAGAAAAGGCGGTGCAATGGAATTATCCGAACACAGCCTAAGCAAACAGCGGCTCCACAACCACTAAAATGTAAATACCTACAACCCCAACCAGGCACCAGTCTATCCGTTTCCAGATTGGTGTTTTTTCAATTCCCCCATTGCAATGGGGATCTGCCGCAAGCCCCTCCGCTACACTACTAAGAAGGGACGAAGCCGTTTTATCATCTGCTTCGTACGCCTCAAACATCAGCTTGCGCTTACGATTATGGGCAACAAATACCACCATCACCCCTGCAAGGACAAACCCTGCAAATATTGCAAAAAGCCCTACAGAAAAAATTGCTATAACCATAATATCCAACCCAAGTGCCCATTCATATACCTGCCGGGCAAAGTCCGGACTTGATATAACAAAGGCATCGTAAAGGCCTTGCGCAAACTCCTGTACTGCGTACGCTTCGCCCGCGGAATCCGGTGTGGGGGCAAAGTAGGCAAGTGTCACCTGAGTACCGTTTAGTATAAAATGCGGAATTATCCCAGCCCATATACTTTTTGTAAAATATACCATGTACGCAAAAAGTACGCCAAGCACGAAAGTATACATAAATTGATGTGGACTCAAATGCATAATGCCAAACAAAAAACCGTTTAAAATGGCAACTTTTGCAATGCCGCCTGTAGTTTTTGTTTGGATATAGCCCCTAAACACAAGCTCCTCTACAATGCCCGGGGTAACAGCAATGGCAAGCATCATAAGCCACCATGGCTGGTCGGCTACCGCGTTTAGCATAGCGGCGGCATCGTTTACAAAAAACAGACTAAAAATACTGGAGATAAACATTGCGATAGGTTGTACCACAAAACCTATGACAACAACAAGTAAAAAATTTACAATACCCAAAGGGCGGTTTGGCATATTACACCTAAAGCCGTCATTTGTCATTTTAAGCCAAATTATTAGCGGTAGTAAAAGCCCTACCAGCAGCATTAAAATTGTAATCCACAATGTCCACGAAGCGGAAATGCTATAGCCCACCTCGTTTAATATGGCAAAAAAACTGGTCATACCAAACTGTACAGCCAGCCAAAAAAGAATCAAGAAAAGCATAAACGCACTACTCTGGTTTTTAAAATTTATCATCCCACCGGATGCTCCAGAAGAATTTCAAGCAATTCTATTATGCGGTCATACCTTTCTGTATTAAACGTTATTGCAAGATATAAATTGTCTGTACTTATAAAATACCGCTCAAATATTTGTGACCCGGCAAGGGAAATGCCCATCATACCGGAACGCTCTTCATTATTAACTTCACATACAAAAGTATTATAATTCAGGCGTTCGTAAAAATTTTGGCGCAGTCCTGAGTTGTTTATTTCGGCCAAAAGAATATCTATCGGTATAATAACCCCTGTACCGGCAAGTAGGCCCAATTCTTGACGTTCGACTATAACAAGGTCTATTGCACCAAGTTGCAACATGGCAGACAAACGCTGTTGCAACGCCATATTCATTTCGGTATCGCCTGTAGGGACATACGATGTTATAGCAACCATTTCGTTGTCCGGGTCGTCTACAATTACGCTAAGGCTGCCGCTAAGCATCGTCAACTGTTGGGTTGGTATCGGGTGCCCAAACCAAGCAATGTATAAATAATCATCCTTAGAAGAACTTAAAGAAAACCACACTATAACACTAACTACAATTATAGTCGCAATAATTGGCAATTTGTAATACTCCCAAATGTATTGACGCTTGTCCGTAAAATTCATTTCCCGAAGTTTGCCCCCTTCGGTTCGGAAAAAATTTTTAATGTATTGGCTAAACATCTTTAAATATTTCATGTACAACCACCTTAATCTTTTAGAACCTACGGTCAATAATGGGATGTGCAAGTAGCGTGCAAATGGCGTAATATACAATGAGGCGGTGACGCAGTAGATTGCGCCATTTGTGCACTAATTGCGCATCAGCTTATTGACCGCACGTTCTTATTTAATATCCACCTAAAAAATTAATTGCCCTTGGTAACGCATCTTTGGAATTTTTCCAGGGTGCATTTGCATTACGATGATCAAATTTTTGCACAAACCAATCCAAATCCTGCTCTAATTCTTTTGTAATATCTTCAAAAAGTGGCAGTATCATATCCAAAAAATTTTCTCGTTTGACGCCGCCAAGTTTTTCTGCCTCGGTTAATATTGTAATTAAATGGGGCATACAATAGCTTGCTTGTTCTTCTATAAGTTTTGTTCCTTCGCCGCCCTTGTTCCACAAATAAAAAAATGTGCTTACATACCTATTTAAAGTATCATTCGCCCGCATACATACATAACAAGTATCATGAGTTTTTGCCAAATGCCCGGTTAAACGTTGTAACATTCCGCTTGGGTCTTTCCTGAACAATTTTGCTGGCACGCGGTCTGCCGATATATTTTTTGCATCCTTGCAAAGTTGCTGCATATGAGTATGCAACATTAGCGCGACCCCAAGACGATTTTGCCGTTCATACATGGCTTGCATGTGCTTTTTGCAAAATCCAAGCTTGTTGGTTTCCATACGAACGTCATCCTCCATATAGGCCGGGCCAAGTATAAACTGAATAACGTCGTTTTCCAATTTATTTTGCATCACGCAAAATGCGCAACCCATGGGGTCGCGCAACGCATCAAGTACCGGTATTGTATGAATATGGTCAGCCACTGGTTGTCCTACTTTCGTAAATGCAGCTTAGAGCGTGATAGGGATCCGCGAATGGCCGTCATCATTTTTTCGTTTGGTTCAATTATTATTTTTTGATACTTGCCACCACGGCTAATAAGAAATGCGTAAGTATCCGGTCCAACAGTCCCGCTGGAATAATCCAAAGTTTCTTGAGCCCTATGAAACTCGCCGGCATAAGTCATGTCTTCTACATGGGCCATAATTTCAAAATTGTTTACATGAGAAGAAAATACGCGCTTTCTGCGTGAGCGGTTATAGATTATATCTATATCCAATTCCCCGTTTGTGAAAACATATTCGTACTCTTTTTTTAGGAAGCTACTCAGGTAAAACCCGCCAAACATTGCTACCATTATGGCTACCGGCGCAACTACCGGTACAAAATTTAACGCTAGTATAAATATCAGAAGCACACCAACACCTATACCAATGCGTTTAGCAGTATCCATACTTGTTTGCCTACGCTTTACAATTTGTTCCTTAAATATGTCACCCATGATTATTCCTCCATTTTAATGGGGCTCTGCTACATGCCCCGCCGCTACAGCAGGAGAAGCATGTCTCTGCTCCCTCCGGGACGAGCAGGATGCCCGCTTAATTAATAGACCTGTTCCAAAACCTGCTTTCGGTGAATGCGCGAGCAAATTTTTTGAGATGCAAGAAATCGCCGACGACGCATATTCGAGAGAATATATGCTATAGCTAGCGTACTTCAAAACCGTGAGCGAGAACGCAACAATTTGACACAATGCAAAGAAACGGCGACGCGGCGTGCCCAAAGGCACGCAAGGAGGAGTTGATGCAGCAGTGTGGAAAAATTACAAGTTATCGTTCATGGTTTTGGAGTGCGCTTGCTATTAGGAGGCGATGACGCATCATGTCGGAAAATTTGTCGCGCAGACGCCGGAATGAGGTTTTGGAACAGGTCAAATATATGTTACTTTTTGCATATCAAGTTCGTGTGGCTCTTTGCCGCTAATTGCTGTGCCTACGCATACAGATAAACCAAATTTATACCCTTCGGGAATTTGTATGCGCTTTGCAAACTCCGACCCTTTTGCGCCGTCAAAAATTACCCTTGCAATACCACAAATTACATTGCCTAAACCCATAGAATGAGCCGCCAGGGCTATGTTTTGGCTCATTATGCCACAGTCGGTGTCGGCGGAATCATGTGCTTTTGCGATAACAATCAAACATGGAGCATTGTAAAATACTGTGCCGCCCCTATCTGCCATGCGCTGATACACTGCCTCGTTTTGGGCTTTTAGCATTTCCATCGCATAGTTGTCCATTTCGGTAAGTAGGGCTTTGTCGGTTACAACTATTACATGCCATGGCTGCAAATTCATTCCGCTAGGTGCCGCAAGAGCCGCCCGAACCAATGCGTCAATTTGCGAATCGCTTATAGGTTCACAAGAAAAGTTGCGACAAGAATTACGTTCCTTAATTGCCTCTAGGACTTCGTTCATCGGATACCTCCATATTTGTGCATTTATCAGAATTGTAAACGGACTTGCGGTTTTGCGCAAGTCCGTTTGTTAATTTTCACAAATTGTTCACATTAAGAAACTGTTTAGAATCTCCATTTTAATATCTTTTCGGCTTATTTTTCGCCATTTTACTTTTGCGCTTCCTCGCAGATATACTCCGAATATGCGTCGTCAGCGCAAAAGCAAACTGACAAA
>Ga0123355_10007103_pt1 | contig 16699 bp, 8 predicted proteins | sample TergutEmb28metaG_3_FD_89872 | JGI IMG/M metagenome (GOLD analysis project Ga0123355, IMG submission 89872) | Embiratermes neotenicus P1 segment gut microbial communities from Petit-Saut dam, French Guiana - Emb289 P1 | ecosystem: Host-associated > Arthropoda: Insects > Digestive system > Gut ...
AAGCAAAGTAAATTTTAAACAGTGGGTTTTCATGTGTGTGTGTGTGTGTGTGTGTGTGTGTGTGTGTGTGTGTGTGTGTGTGTGTGTGTGTGTGGGTGTGTGTTTGTGGGTGTGTGTGTGTGTGTGTGTGTGTGTGTGTTTTCTAATTTGATGGCCTTCTTTACCATGTTCATTCCTAACACTGACACATGCTGTACTCTATAACATTAATGTTTAGCACCGAACTTTCATCAGTTCCCTCATGCACCTGCATTTACAAAATTTTACTGTTTAAGTATTGTAAGTAGCAGTAGGCAGCGTTCAGCTTGTTGTGTGATGATGCTTTGAAATGGAGTAGTGTAAAGCCAAAGGAATAACAGCTGATATTCATACACATAGACTAAAATACATTATGCTCTATTTTGAAAAATTAAAGTACAGGGTGATTCAAAAAGATGGACTCAAAGAGCCTGTACCAGTTGTAGGTGGTATGGCATGAACAGTAAACGGCGTCTCAACACATGCCAGACAGTTGGTTTCGGTATTCCAAGTTCTCTGCTCGCTCTACGGGTTGACTTGCATGAGCTACGCTCAAAACTCTCTTGAATTCGTCTCACGTTCTCCTCTGATACACGTGGTCGGCCGGAGCTCTTGCCTTTACACAGACAGCCTATTTGCTCAAATTCGTGATTCCAACGACACATGTTCTTCCTCGTTGGAGGTTGAATGATGAAATGAAGATGAAACGCATGCTGCACAGCAGTCGCTGACTCAGTTTTAATGAACTCACGAATGCAAAAAATCTTGTGCTGCATAGTTACCATTTTGCTCTCAACTGACACTACTGCACAGCTGTGCATTAGGCGAGCGCTCTAGCGGTGGTATTTGAAAATTTAGGACCTCCTCTTTCAAATGTTATGTAGATCATTTACATACCGTGTATAGTTCAGGAAATACAGATGTACGAAATTGAGTCCATCTCTTTGAATCATGCTGTCATAGTGAAAATGAGGATAAACAAAAGATTGCTATCTTGCAAGCACTCGAACTGTTATCCATGATATCCATGTCTTAGAGTAATCGGACGGTTATAATAACTACTACTTCATTCCCTTGCATGTTTACATTTATCAGGTGCCTGGTTACAAACTGTTAGCTATCTCCCTCTAGAATACAATCTTGCTGATAGAGTGTTATCGTCAGGCAAGAGAAAGTGATCATTTCACAATTCATGTGCATCCTACATTCCACAGCACACATACCTGCATAATTAAACAAGAATTACATAAAAGAGTAAAGCACATTTTCCTTGCTGCAAAACAAAATAAATATAAAACTAACAAAACATGACACATCTGTAGTTCATGATGTGAATTAAAATGCTCAAATAATCCTGAAGAATGTCAGCACATCCATTCTGAATCGAACTAAATATTAAAATGCAAAAATGATGGGGAAATCAGCATCCAGCATACAGATGAAGCATGCCCATACCTGTACTGCCATCACACCCGTCTTTATGAGAAGTACATCCACCGTCTGTGTCCCCATCTACAGGCATACCGACAATGATAAACAGAAAAGCTAATCCAGTTTAACAAAGTGACTGAAGCGTAGTAATCCAGCGATGTTCTCATATAAATACATGGTACTTTCTGATACTTGAAGATAATAATGCAATACAACCATATGACAAACACAACTAAGATATGAACATAGTGCTGAAAGAGTGTTTTGTGTAACTCACATGAGCCCAGAAAGTTATGCTCTTGACATAATTCTTTGCAACTAACAAACAAGAAGGGAAATAGCAACACACAAACATTCACAGTATGAAAAGACACCTCATTCATACTGATGGTCACATTCTGTGAAATGCAGACAATAAGAAACCAAAACAACAAGTACTGAAAAGAAAAACTGGAAATGTTTCATTGTCTCATTCCTGATAGTGCAGAACCTTATTCTGTAACAAGCTGTATCTGTGAAGATAGTATGTGCCCAACATGAAGGGTTATTTAAAACATGGTCACCAGTCTTTCCAAACTTACGAAACATTTTATTTTCTGTGAAGTATGCATACACAGTTAAGAATGTATAAAATTCTGAGAGTGATTATAGTGCAACTAATAATAGCTACAGCTGAATATAGTTAATGTTATCAAAGGCAAGGTAAGATTTTTCAAGAAAAGTATCTCAGACAAAGAAATTTCTATTGTTATATGCATACCAAATCATCTTTGTAGTAGTGTTAGCTTTATGGATACAACATACATTGTAACAGACAGACAGACAGACGCACCTTGCTGCTGAATATACTCCAGTGATTTCAAATCTCCATTATTACATGAAAAAAAAATTCTGTTTAAGACAGAAATCATTCAGTGATGCAGACTGTGCATCACAACATTAAAATTGTATGTTCAATTCCTGTCCTTAATGCATTATTCTTTCTCATGAATGAGCAATAACCCTTCATATGTTCGCCAAAAACACATATCAAACGTGGACATTTCAAAGAAAGTACATATGAATACCGGTATTATGGCTTAACCTTAATTTAACCTTCCAAAAGATTTAAATTCAATCTGCATACACACAAGTTTAAGTGTTAAAGATATTAATAGAAAGTTTTTTGTTCTTCCACTGTTCCCAAGAACACAGGAAACTATGCTGAGTGTTAAATGCTAACTATAGTCTCAGTTTATTTGCCACGAAGCTATGTATCGGACTTCTGGAAATATGACCCAAACATGTACAATATGACCTTCAATGCTTCTTCAACATTTGCATAGTTGTTATAAAATCCACACATTTAAAATTGCAGGAATAGTCAACAATTGAGCCAAATGTCAAACAATAATCAATGCTGACAGGAATGTCATTAATAAATATGCATACACAAATGCATACTGCATTTCCTTTTGAGAGAAGTAACCCCTTTATTTTAAAAAACATACAGCAGGTATGCACCAAGTCTCCCATGTTTTGGAAGCCCTTACTGCATTCTGTACGTTAGGAAATATAGCACACCATAAAACTGATGCATTTGATCGCTTCTGTTTAATAATATCAAAAGGAACAAAGATTTAGTATTAAAGAAGCAACAGCTGCAGCAACATGTTGCAGCACAGTACAGTCAAGTACAGGCCTGTCACTATGGCAGACATGGGTAGGAAGGAGAAGGGTGACATGGATGATTGTAGATGGTTTTCATAATGTAATAATTGTTGGAATGTGACAGGACAGAAAAAACCGAAGAGTAAAAAATGTATCTGCATAGATGACAACTCTAAAAGGCAAAGGCTACAAAAAAAGAAATATATGAAAAAAACATATGTTCATAAAATACATCAATTTTTAATGTTACAACTTACTTCTTCTTATTGGGTTATGTGTATTGTTAAAAATTTATTTACGCAATTTATAAATTCTTTATATTAGTGCTGTTAATATGATGTTAAAGATAATCTGTTTAAAATAAATATATAATCACATAATGAACTCACTGAATTGAAATCAGAATTAATGTGATTAAAATTAAAAATTACTGCATTTACTTTTCAAAATCACTGTCGAAATAGCATGGAACTTTCTTGCATAATGGGCAAAATTTTTAGTAACAGTTCAATCACATACCGAACTCTGTCATTGCCAATGGAAAAGCATGTGAGGTGGGTTTATTAAAAAAATGTTTAATTAGAGAAATATTTCATAGTCTCGCACATACTGACACTCAGTAATAGCGTGATGAACACAAAATTTAAAAAAAAAAAAAGTTTCATAGCTTGTGCAAAGTATCTTCAGAAGAAAAATACTGACCAAAAAATCGGTTTTTATGTGCAGTATACCGCACTCATAACAATTTAATGTAGCACAACAAATACAACAAATTCATGTACGATTTGCTGGAACTTAATTTAAGTTACCTGCCTGTATAATAAAAATATTATAAAATGGTCTATGAAGCTTACAGTACATCAAAAATGGAGCAGCAAATAGATATGCCTTACATTTTTAGTGCTGCATCATTTAACACAATATGTTTGCCTATTTATGAATCTTGGTATTCTGTACATGTAAAATATGTAAATAAAAAGTAAAAAATAAGAGAGAGAGAGCAAAGCCTTTATGGTTATTGGAAAATCTCTCCAGTTAATATACAGTATTCATAAAACAGTTAACATGTGGCCGGCCAGCTAGAGGGTTGCCCGTCTACTTATAGTGGTCTGACCTTTCCAACAGATTCGTTTACTCATAGACTCATCCATATTACTGAATCAAGGAAATATTTAGTAGTACTGTCACTCACATATTACCAATGTTGCTGAACACAAACTGGCTGTCTCTGCAGTGCACAGTTTGTATGACACTGTCAGTACTATCTACTCATTGTCACCGTCACTACAGTTATTTGCACCTGAATTTAAGTACCATTCTTAATTATGAGTCAACTTCATGTATGCACAATCCAGGGCATGCTCTAATTGCACATTTGTCATCTTTGATGGGAAATACTGGAACTGCTAGAAGAGTCCATGGCATCTGTACCAGCTAAGTTCATTTAAAAAAAAAATAAAATAAAAGGCTTATTCACATTGATAAGAACAAAATGTTATAACACACGCAATGACACGATTTTGTGGTGGTGTTCTGAGAACAAAAATCTGGATCTAACCTTAGAGACTTTCATGATAATACATTACATTTAGGGCCAGTGGATTTCTGGACTTCACCCATTATCTAATATTTCAAAGGGAACTACCAACACAATCTCTTGAAAAAATAGACAAGCTTCCACTTGGAGGTGACAGGACGATGAAGCACCTGCAATGTTCGGTCCGTCATAAAGAGCTGTCATTAAGTGTAAGTCTACTGGAAATCCTCAGCTGAGGTTAGTGGTTGATGTGAATTAACACTACCTTGTCTTTATGAAGCAGACACATTGGTCAGTGTAGTCTGTGTTAGTTGTACTATAATATGTGAGAGGTCTTTCAACTCATAAAGAAATACATACCTTGTTCCTGTTTGCTTTTCTCCATGGCCATGCATGCCGTCCGCCATTCTTGTAGCTCAGGAGAGGGAATAAGACCAGCTGAACCCGCAGCATTGTCTTTTCTTGCCTGCCACCAGTTATGGTCATCTTTACTGATTATCTGCATGTGCAAGAATGAAAAAAATATTGGTTTTTGCTACCACTGTTACATTTTTATTCAGGGGTACAAGAAAATAAGAGAAGAACTATTTATGGGCGCAAAAAATTTAAACCTTACAGTACTAAATACTAACATGTCTAGAAATAACGCTGGTCCAAATTTCTTTTGTTACAAGTGTTTTTGCCATACCATACCCTCAGTTTGTGCCTTAAAGACTTGTATCTGCATACGTGCTTATTCTTCCAAAAAAAAAAAAAAGTCAATAGTGACATAATGAAGAAACATACTAGGAGTAGATGTATATCTCCCATCATTCTCAAACTTGGCACTAGATAGAGGTGAGTGATCAACTTCACACCCTGACTGCTTTATCCCAGGAAAGAACCCTGGCATTAGGAGGGTGGGTGGTCCCCACAGTTGGTCTAGTCATTCTGGAGAAAACAAAAATCTCTAGCTCCTGAGTATTCAATACAGTGGCCATGCTATGGGCTGGATGGTTATTTGGGAAATGATAAGAGAAAGGAAACCTTTTTTTTAAGCTCTATAACAAAAAAATATTTAAATACTAAAAAACATGTTCACTTTATGTTCCTGTGACCATGCATCGTGAGCAAAGCGTGAAGAAAGAATACCAACAAGATGCAACAATATAAATGATTTATTGTCAATTCCAGATGTTGATTATTGACTACTGTCTCGACATGTTTTGGGCATCTTTATGCCCATCACCAGGAGAAAAGACCACGTGTTACTGCATATGGGTTTTAGCTGGTAGTTTTGGATGTGACTGGTTGCGGTGCTGTGGTGCTACGTTGTAGGGTGTGAGCACTGTGAAGGTTACAGCTCGAGCTGCATATGGGTTGTAGCTGGTAGTATTGGATGTGGCTGGTTGCGGTGCTGTGGTGCTATGTTGTAGGGTGTGAGCACTGTGAAGGTTGCAGCTCGAGCTGCAGAGCTGCAACCTTCACAGTGCTCACACCCTACAATGTAGCACCACAGCACCGCAACCAGCCACATCCAACACTACCAGCTAAAACCCATATGCAGTAACACATGGTCTTTTCTCCTGGTGATGGGCATAAGGATGCCCGAAACATGTCGAGACAGTAGTCAATAATCAACATCTGGAATTGACAATAAATCATTTATATTGTTGCATCTTGTTGGTATTCTTTCTTCACGCTTTCTTCACGCTACGTTCACTTTACTTAAAAAAGTAATGTATCATTGGATGAATTACATGAGAAATTTTTATTTACACTTGAAATTTCATGCAAGAAAACCTGCAAGTATGCTGTATCACCAGAAAAGGGTCCTGTTTATACTCATTTCTTGAGTCTCAGTAGTACACTGTACATTTATAAAACAGTGTCTATGACTCCAAAATAATTAACTAACTCCACAGAGCAGCCTCCTTCTTGAAAAGCTAATAATCTCTTAGTTAGTCAATAATTCCCTGTCTTCATGTCATCTGAAAGTATACTGACTGCCACATACACAAGAGCTTATCACTGGTCCATAACCTGTGCCAAATAAATTCAGTCTACAACCTCATACCCTATTTCTTTCATGTACATTTTAATATTATCCTTTCATCTGCACCAAAGTGCCTTGTTCATTTCTTTCTAAACTTTTATGGGCATTTCACACACCTTGCATTGGTGCATGCCCTGCAAATGTGCAGTCCTCACTGTCATACTCCGTTTAGTTAACCATTTGACGCCTAACGATGACTATAGTGGTCGTACCGCACCGCTAACCTCTAAATGTTGCATTTTATATATTTATTCAACAAATACAGGTACTGAATATTTTAAACATGGTATATACTTTCCGTTTTTTCCCCTTCAAAATGCAGTTTGTTTCATAATTCTAACATATTTGGTTCCTGTTTGATTCACATTTTATAGACAGGATGTGCTAAAATTAAAAAAAATAATTCCAGCGCCAAAAGGCTAAGCTTTCAATTAACATTATCTTGCCATTTGCAGCCAAATCTCAACATACTGTGAGAAACAAAATTCGGTTACAGTTTTCTTGCAACAGAAATGAACTAATATTACAGGACAAACTTATTTACAAAATTACAAATACTTAAAACTTAAATAAAAACAAATGTAACCTCTGAAAAAAAATGTAAATCTATATTTACTTACTTGGAGAATGTCTCCAGTTTTGAAAGCAATACCAGCTTGTGCACAAGGGATCAAATCATCATCCAAGGGGTCATAATCAAATTGAGCACGTACAAATATCTGAAAACAGAGAGAAGGGTGTATAAACATTGTTACATTTAATAGCAATGATGTGGTGTACATGTGAAGGACTTTCTTGAGGGTACACAACAGAATATAACAGAATATATTAAAACAGACAAATATGTTATATGAGAGTGAAGCATGCATTTAAATGCTGTGGAATAGCAATAAACTTGCTTTAACTTTATCATCTTTATCTTAATTATTTTTATTCATATTCAATTTACATAATGAATTTATTCTGCACATTTTAAATATACTTATTATGTACAGCACTATGTATCAGTTTTCAGAATATCATCAACTTAAAACTGTTGTGGAATTTCATATTTATGAAACATAAGTACAAGCCTCTAGACTGTAAAGTATAATAAAAGAAATACTTAAAAAAATGATACTGTGTGTTGAAGCCTGTTTGTTACTCACATGAAGTAACAAGCTACTAATATTAAAATAAAAACTTATGATTTATTAAGGATAAAACAATTTTTTTCTTTTCATTAAGTAATAAATTTGTCGTGCACAGCAATTCTACAAAAAAAGCCTTGTACACAACCGTACACAACAGAATGGGCTTCTAACCTTTATGTTACATTTGAATATCAAGCCATATGTAAATGACTAAGTTTACAACATGGGACTGAAATGTGCCTGTATTTAACATACATGATACCATTTATGACAGCTCGCAGTCTTGTAACAGACTACAGTCTGCATGTCATGAGTTTGGCGTTACACTATGTATGAATCGATTGGTAAAAGTTGTAAATCTTTAGACATGCATGTGGGAGGTATCCATTGTGAATCCTGACAGGTTTATGTGACTTTCCTCACAGTCTCTTAAAGGTTGTTCCTCAAACCTATTCTGCTTATCTCTTAACTGTTACACATACATTACTGCCCAGTTTACTTGCATACATCACATTTAACACAATTTAGACAGTGAGAAAGTATAAATGTTCTCAATGTGGAAAAAACAATCTGGTGTTTGTGATAAAAAGTATAGAACACAATGAATTACGCATGGGGTATACTACTTAATCGTGCATCAGGAGGAAAGCCATTTTCCAAATGGGCCAATGTATTATTAGGGGTATGGGTTTATTGTAGAATGCAGGATTCCATGCGCAGGGCAAGCAAATATGTCTCTTTCATTAGGTTTCTAACACCTGTCTTGAACCTCACATACTCTGTAACACTGTAAATAGTAATTATTGTAATTTATTTCTTGCTATGAAAATTTAAAAGCCATTCCCTCACTTTCCTAAAGATAATCTTAACTAAGATAACAATATAAATATGAACTACATTTACACATAAATTTTAATACACACTTCAATAAATGACATTAACAGTAAACAAAATAGGGTGAGAACTTAAATGTTATAGAAATACATTTTAGGCAATAAGAAGAGATATGTGTACTATCAAATATCTGAACATCAGAACCCATTTAATTTGGATCACGTTCTAGATAAAAATTAGGGACTAATTTTTCATACAATGTTCCATTTTTAACAATTCAATATGAACACATATCAAGAACAAACTGTACTTGCAGATGTGATATGAGGAGTGAATTGAATAACAGAGCAAGGTGCAATTGCTAATCTTAATAGTGACTAAGAAAAGTTCAGTATTTTGTGGTACATAAAGTGTCTAGTCACCATTTATATCCAAATGCTAGTATTGGCATGGATTCAATACAAACATTAATTTCCTACCTTCAGGAATGTTGCATCTGGAAATTTACGGCCAGAAAACTAGAGACTCTTAAATTCTACAAATCCATGCCAGGAACCAAATATGTTAAAAAGGAAATATGTACAGATATTGGCACAAAACTGTTGTCTCTCATCATTTACACTACAATGTTTGGATTATAAACGTTCACAGTACAAATGTTAATGTAACTATTAGTATTAAAATTTGTATGTTCCTAGTAACTGTGCAATGATTTTGCACACCACTGTACAATCTTGAAACATACATGTAATTACCATTGCTCTGAATACATTATGATCAGATGATGTCCTTAATTACCTAACATATTTCTAAATTTTATATAGGGGAGATGTTAGATATATTTTCTGTATGCTTCTAAATATGTAGGCCTGGGTTCGATCCCAGGGTAGTCCATGTGAAATTTGTGATGAACAAAGTAACAATGGGGCAGGTTTCTCTCCAAGAACTTAGGTTTTTCCTGTCAATTATTCTTCCAGCAATGCTTCATACTTACATACAGTTACCAATAAAACTACATTTTAGTAAATTCAGATTCTGACAGTGTTGCTAATTAAACTACAAAGAACTACTACTTTCTGTACTGTAAACAGGAGGTACTTCAAGTTGTATATGTAACATATGAAACACAAACACACACACACAAAGACTCAACACAACCAGCAACTTGAATTGGTTGTATGTTAATTTCTTTATAATGTTTTTTCAGTGGCATCTGTTACACAGCATTAGATAGTAGAAATATCCTAAGCAATTAAAGGAAGTAATTCAACTACAGAATATCTGATGAACTCTCCTCTCAAGTAACTACAAGAAATGAGGAAAGCCACATAATTTTCAATCAGCACAGATGGTTTGAGGCCCAAGACTCAGACTACACAGTCTGTCTTGTAAGAGGTTCATAGCCTCTTCCAACTTGAGTTCTCCAAAGAGTGGAAGAGTTTGGCAGGACTTACTAAAAGAATACTGCAAATATATACAATTTGAAATATACATAATATACATTAAATGTTAGCACTACACAGGAATCAACTACAATTAAAAAATACGTAATTTCAGACTGTGCATATACATATACAGTTTTATTATTGTTCATTAAATAAAATTTCTATTCATCCAAACCTTTTGTACTTTTATACATCAGTTTCTTCATATATCAAAAGATAATGGAGTGACATTTCTGATAAAATCAGACAGTGTAGTAAATTGGGTACACCACATGTTTAAAATTACTTAAATTTAAAGTATGGTGGGTTTGAAAATAAATTATTCTTCAGACAGGTGTGGTATACAGTCTTGGAAATCTGAGCAAATAAATACACGTTATGTGTAGTCCTCATTCTAGTACTCTGTTACGAAACACAAAATTACAACAAATGATGTCACATGACTTTATTATCTAATGAAGTTTCAAGTATGAAATGATATCACATCATTGATGAAGCCTTACCCAGACAAGGCATTCAAAATGATGAGCCTGTATCATGTAAACTGGGCAGAAAGAGGCACAAAAATTGAATTTTTGGTGCTTTTAGTAAAACCATTATCTATATATAATGTACACACTTAATTGCTACTTTATCTTACTAAAAACATAGACATTTATTCTTATAGATAAGAGTAAATTTAGAATATGATTATATATATTTATATATTGATAATTAAATTTATTTTAGCCACTGTCTTCTATTTACAGAAAGATTTACATCTGGAAAAGGTAACAGTAACTTAACTATTTAATAACGTGTTAGATGTGAAATTTATAAGGTGTATACAGTGCACAACTTAGTGAAAAAACAGGTAACAAATTCTTCATAAAGAAATACACAACTTGAGCATGTTTATATACCCCCTGTAAACTGTACTACTCTGTAAAATTTGGGTAGGGCAGATGACACTGGTACAAGGACTGTTGCTCTTTTTTACCCATTTGCCTCACCCTGACCCACTACATAATGGGAACAGTAAGAGGTTATTACTCTACTTGGGACAATTGTGAATTTAGAGTAGTTCAAAATGACATAATTACCTGGACACACGAAAATAACCTCAGCACATCCGACTTAAAGAAAAACAAAACAAACAGCACCATGAACTGTTATACTGTGAAAGGTTGCACTTTACAAACTTCCTTTAATAAGTATGATAGACGATGCCCATGCAAGGTAACAAACATGCTCAACTAAACAATAAAGTCCAGCAACATATGTAATTGAAGTGCATATCAAAACCAAAAGTACAGTAAAGCATAACACCACATCACACCAGATGCAGAGCGGTACTTACTAACACTGGAAGAGGCCTAATCCTGAACAACTATATTGTGTTGAGGAAAAAAGAAAAGGAGAGAATACAATTAACTTTCGATTCACAAGATGAAGGGATGTGAAGCAGCATTAGTTGCTGGCATCATGTGAACACCTGACTGGGTGCAACCCATCGTCACTGGGAATCCTGAACATTTAAGACCATTAGTCAATACTGCCTACACACTGGCATTACTTATACAGCAAACTCCATCATGACTAAGGAAAGCTGATATAAAGAGATTCTATATACTGTCATAAAACAGAACATTACACATAGTGACCAAAAATTATACTTAAAAAAGTTTAGGAATTCAGTATTTTACCAGCTCATGTTACAATATTAACTCTCACTCACTCACTGATGGAATAACTCTCAACTCTTCTATGATATGAACCTACCAACATTATGAACACCCTGTTACATGAACAGTACAATCCAATACAGTGGCTGGAATGGAATGTCTTAATGCTAAGCTACTAAACGAACTGCAAAGCTTCTAAATAGAATTAAATGTGTAGTAATACCATGCTAATGTGTGAACTATTAAAAATGAGGTAAGATTATTTACAAAGGGTTTATTTCAGGAGGACTTGAATAATATGATGGCTGGATAAGAAAGAACCTCTTCAGGTAAATGTACCCAAAAATCTGGTGTGATGGCACAATTGGTTACAAAATGGAGGAAAAAATAAAAAAATTTTCCTCAGGCCGAAGGCACAATGGTCCAAAATGTCTCTATGCTACGTTTATGAGGAACAAGCCTGGAACTTGTCCGTACTAATGCAAGGAGACTACTCAGGAACCAAAGGTTATAGTAATATATCCCATACTTCAAATGGAAATTGAAAGTAACACATCGTTAATATAACCTTTGCTTCAAGTAAGTGTCCAGCCTGCATTAGTGTACTGACATAATGATCCAAGCTATGGGTCCAATTTGAAAACAGAAGAAAAATATTTGAAACTAATTCTTGCTTTTATGAATTAACAGCATGCCAAATATGTCAAATTTTGACAAAATACCTATCTCACCTTGGACCATTATTCCAGTGTCCTGTCCATGCTTGTTTCACTTTGGAGTTTCAGATCATGCATATTTATTTAAACCATGAACAAGTTACATGCAAAATACACACACAATTAAAAAAACATCAACATATTAGATTCATGTATTTTAACCTTTTAAAAACAATGGTTACTGTATGTACCATCTACTATAACATCAAAAATCTCGGCATTTTGCCCACTGAGTGTGTCCATATGTTTAAAATGATTCTCACCATAAAGAGTAATTATCTCCTTAAACATGGTTATGTGTGTGGTCTTTGTAACTGAGACTATGCAATCAGCTTCCAGATACTTGTTACCTGAAATTTGTACTTCTAATGGTTAATTGGAGATGGTTTGAAAACACTGATCAGGCATTCAATATTGCTTCCAAAGAGACAATACTGCTCTCTCATTCATTTTAAAGTACAGCATAACACAAAATAATGACTAATGATCTATCTCCAGCATATATTGGCATGTAACACAGAAACCACAAGTCCAAAAAATTCCAAAGTTAAGAAATACATAATGTGCCGACCATGTAAAATTAATATGAAAAGTTTGTGTACTGGAACTATGAATGTTGTATGTTGTACATTTTCAAATTCCATACTAAGTAAAGACTTGCAAAATCCCACATTTTAGAGCCTTGAATGTTTGTGTTACTACTAAGTATTTCATAGATTATTTCGTACGTGCAAATTGAATGAAACTGAATAATATGTTAACTACATTACTATTCATCTATTAGTATTATAGAAGCATGCCAAGCATGTAATTATATATTAAAATTCTTTTTTTAATATATAATTGCATGCACTGGTACTTCACATAATTCAAATGGCACAAAAGGGATATTTTGTAATATAATATTAAAATAAGAAATTTAAGGTTATCACAATGGTAAATACATAGAATGTGATCTTCTACATCATGATACCATGTAGCCTGGAAGATGGCTATTAACATTTGGCTCACTTCTACCCCATAAGTTCGGGGCAGCAGGTCCTTCCAAAATGGTGATAACTATCTTCTAGAATAGGCTACATGATGTCTAACCTAGAAAATGTCAGTATAAAATTATTAACATTTTAAGAGCAAATTTATAAATACCAGTTAAAATCAGTACAAAGCAAGGTTACCAGCACAAAATCTGGAATAACCAAAAAATAATGAAGCCACTGAAATCTCCATTAAGACAAAACGCATACACATTATCAATTTACAGCTTAGATAGTGAATGAAAGGTAAGGAAAGCAGTTGGTAGTACATACATAAGCTGATACTGCAGACAAGTAGTCATTATATAGAGTTTATTTATATATGATTCTTATAGGTTGGCCATAACATTCATGGAAATAAAATATTCATTCATTCTTTCTCTTAGTAGCAGTCAACAATTAAATTAAAGCTTCATAAATATACTGCTTTTGTATCACTGCAAAGATGGCAGTTTTTGTGTTTGTGCTGCTTCAGAACCTGATTTATGGTTCATACTCTGCAGTTAAATACAAGTAGTTTTTGTATATACTGAAACAGTCATTTCTTAGACTATATGTGAGAAACAAGTTCTGACAATATTTCTTAACTTTATTCTTTACATCTTATCAAAGGTTCTTAAAGTTCTACAAGTTATCTGACACTGGTCAATAAATGTTAAAAGTCTCTAAAGTTTAAAGTTCTCACAGTGATGACTATTAGGAGTGGGGTTTTTGGATGTGACACCACACAGACAAGTGGCTGCCAACATTTCAGAGGCATCTATTGCACCTAATTTACAGGTTTCATGGTAACTAAATTCAGTAAAATTTTCTCGGGCTAGCAGCTGTGTCAGGTGACTGAATGCTGAAAAAACCAACGTTTCAAGGATCATCTCTGCCCTTGTCATCAGGCAAATGACTACCTCCAAAATCTGTCTGCTTTATGATATACCTGTCCATCATAACCGGTGGTGAGACAAGAGGGTTGGTGGGCAGTGTCAAGTACCTGCTCTGATCGGTCCTGGTTTACTTTCAGTAACATGTTGGTTATATGTGACCAGGATGGCACAGTATGAAGCCTGTGTCATTCTTACAATTATTCTTGTTCAGGCGTGGACCTCTTTGTAAAGGAAGAAATTAAAATACAGCTGAACAAGAATAACTGTAACAGAGATGGTGGCTTCACACTTGGCCAGGCCTAGTCACACATAACCAACATGTTAAAAAACATAAAAGCAGGAGAGAGCAGAGTAGGTCTCACCACCAGCTATAACAGACAGGTATATCATGAAGCAGACAGATTTTGGAGTAGTCAGTTCCCTGATGATGAGTACATAGAAGGTCCTAAAACAATGGTTTATCCAACATTCCACCACCTGACATGGCTGCTAGCCTGAGAACGTTTTATTGAATCTGTTTCATCCATCACCACAGTAAAAGAGGGAAACAGCAAGTGCCTCTCTAACTTTTGTAACCATGTACCAAACTACATGGTATCCCATTCCAGACAACCCTGGTCTGAATTCCAAGATTACAGTTACTATTACATCGAACTCTACTGTTACATTTTATTTACTCTACATTCTTACAAGTCAAAACTATCAACCTTTCTCAGCAATGATTCATTTCAAGAGTTACTGTGTAAAGAGGGGACTATACAGCATATTAATTGATTATACCTAATGTAACTAGTGTTGTGAATACTTTAACTGACATTAAACTGACATTTATCAAAGCAATACATCTGAAGTACTGATATGTATACTACTTTGTAATTTAATAACCTTAAAATTACAAAAAAATGATAATGGCCAGTGACATATTTGAAACTTATGAGTTCAGCCTATTTTGCTGCATAACAAAAAATATATTGTTTCAGGAGGGAAAAACTGAATGGCTGACCTTGACAATACTACATACACGCATATTTAAATATGTCTCTGAATGTGTGGTTCAGATTTACAGACATATTCCATAGGAAACTGAGGTTAGTAATCATGAAGTAAGTTAAGTTACAATGCACCCACTGTTTATTTATGATTTAAACTACTTCTTCAAAGGTTACAAGGAACTTCTAAGTAATGGGTGGTGCAGACCACGTATTTTATACATAATGATTATGGCCCTTAAAAATGCTAATTTAAGCAATTAAATATCTGTAGGTATCATCTGGTTTGAATTGGGATAGGAGAAAATTTTTAAAAAATTCCAATGGGGTATAAACTTGTAGGAAGACTCATAAACCCACGTTAACAAAACCCTAAATTTACTATGGCTAACAAACTGATACACATTGACAGCCCCACTGAAACCATATTCAGGCATTACAGTGCATACTGAACATCAACATGAACACGTTTCATGCTACCAGAAGCATGAGTTCAAGTTTACTGGGATACAATAATATTCTTCTTACAAAGAGATATATACTGCATAAAATTTAATGTCCTTACATTGTGACCAAGTAAGTAATATGTCAAAGATGAAACTCCAACCTAAACACTGCAGATCGAATAATATTATGCCTGGTAAGAGCTACAGAACACCTTACAACTCTCTGACAGTTAAGTAGTAGTGATGGTGGAACGTTGATCAGTGTGTAAAACCAAATAAATTCAAACACCAACCTGCTCCAGCACCTTAACCAACAAAGTCGCACATAAAGTCACCGAAGACCGAACCTGAGTCCTTGCAGTGACTAATTGCTCACCACCTGAGCTACAAAAGTGGTACAAATATAAATGAACGTTAAACAACCCTAAAACAACTGCCTGTCCTTGTCTCTCCAACTGAGAGCGTCTAAAATACACAGACTATATCATGAGGGCAGTATAAGAAATTAAAATCCTCTGATTTCTATTTCTCTCTTTATTTAAGTCAGTTTGGATTAATTTTGTTACATAACCTCAAAAGAGAAACAAATTAACTACTTCTAATGAAAGAAAGCATTTCCTACAAGATTATCTGGAAAACAATATTTGATATTCCTGCCAAAAATTAAGGCCTTTCATGTACCTATGCACTTACTTTATAGGAAAACATTACTCTCGCATAGCTTTCTATGTCAGATAAATGGTACACTGAACGGACTGAAGTATCTAGTATTCACGTAATTTCGAATTATGATCTTTCAGCTAGCAACAGATGATGAAAAAAGTTAAAACAAATTACATGAATGTAATTATGTCTCCAGGATGAGGCAATATATCCTCAATATGGAGCC
>Ga0123355_10007104_pt1 | contig 16698 bp, 12 predicted proteins | sample TergutEmb28metaG_3_FD_89872 | JGI IMG/M metagenome (GOLD analysis project Ga0123355, IMG submission 89872) | Embiratermes neotenicus P1 segment gut microbial communities from Petit-Saut dam, French Guiana - Emb289 P1 | ecosystem: Host-associated > Arthropoda: Insects > Digestive system > Gut ...
CACCACACCGCTTCCGGTAATCAATACAGTATGCCCGGGAGCAACAAGTTCACCGGAGCCTTCGTGTACCCACCCTAAGAACGGAAAATCATTGTTAAGAGGTACAAGAGCGGTAGTGAGTTTCAAGTAATACGGGGTACTAACGGTAAAATTTTCCGGCAAAGTCACCCTTATAGGTGCAAAACTATCAAAAGTGACACTCGCATATCCATTTGCTACTAAAACACCGAGTTCACAGGTTGAGGATGCAGCCAAAAGAATATCATGCGTAGGCATTTGCACTACTTCTTGTGTCGTGTAGTTGTTTTCGGTAGGATAAAACGAATCTATATCTGGCGGGGGTGGGGATATGCGTGGGTCTGTTGGTGATAATGTGACGCCGCCAAAATCCCATATTGCGACCAGGTTCACCGCACCGCTTCCGGTTATCAAAGCGGTTTGGCCGGGAGCAAAAAATTCGCCAATAACGTCTTGCATCCATCCTAAGAACGGAAAGTCGCTATGGTAAGCCATGTGTGCATTGGTTAAGTTAAAATAATAAGGGGTGCGAACAGTGATACTTTCCGGCATAGTCGCATTTATGGGCGCAAAGCTATCGAAAGTGATAATTGCGTATCCATCAGCGACCGACATGCCAAGCTCACAGTTTTGGGAAGCCTCCATACGAACAGTGTGCGTGGGTTCTTGCAGAACTGCATATTCTTGATTGTTGTTATCGGGTGTCCGATTTGGTGGATGCAAGACTTCTTGGTTTCTACGAGATTCATTGTCTGTTATGCTATCAATCTCGTGTACGTTTTCTAAATTTGCTTGTGTCGCTACAACCGTAGCCATCCCGCTAAATGCAAGAATCAATACCAACAATACTGCAACCACTTTTCCCATCGTACATTTTGCTCTTTTCATCTTTTTTCTCCTTTGCTTTTGTAAATTCACGGTATCAATGCGGTAGCCAGTCGCAGGGTATCCGCGTTTGTTGTTTTGGCCAAAATGTAAGAAGTTGTTGGTCTGGCGTATTCTTCCTTGAGTGGTCACATCCGTAATCGAAACAGCCAGCCATACAATTTCATACTTTATTTTTTGCCAATTTTATCTACCAACAGTATAGTTGTCAATGATATTTTCTACAAAATTACGGCAGGTTTATTGTGACATGTCACAAATGTTGTATTTTCCTAATTTTTGACGATAATTTTACTGATTTTTGCCTGGAATATTCGTGAATTTGTTTTTGTTTCATTTTTATTTTTAGTAAAAACAGCAAATCGCACCATTATTTTTAATCAAATTTCAGACTATGAGAGATTGAGTTTTTACGCAAAATGCAATATCATGGGCATAGCTAATTTTTACATATGTTTCGTTAAGGAGGCCATAGCGGTTATGATAATATGGATAAACGGTGCATTTGGTTCCGGCAAAACCAGCGTTGCGGAAGCAATACACAAAAAAGTGAGCCACTCGTTCATATATGACCCAGAGCAAGTCGGCTATTTCTTATGGGACAACTTTCCCAACGCACTCAAACGAAAAGGCAATTTCCAACATATGGACATATGGCGCGAGTGTAACTACAATATATTAAAGCATATAGATGCCAACTATACCGGGGCAATAATCGTCCCAATGACCCTATATGTAAAACAGTATTACGATGAAATACCGGGCCGTCTTGCAAGTGATGGCATATCGGTTAAGTCTTTTATTTTATCCGCAGCAAAGCCTACCATTGTAAATAGGCTGGCAAAGCGCAGAACCCTTATAAATAAGTTGTTGCAACGCAGAGATGATGGCGAACGCTGGGCGGCACAACATATCGACGTTTGCATAAATGCATTTGAAATAGACATACCGGGCGAAAAAATAGACACAGAAGACAAAAGCATTGATGAAATTGCCGGTGAAATTATCAGGCGTACGCAAATAATTGTATAAAGGAAGTGCAGCATGTTCAAAAAATTTAACTACAAATCTTTACAGGATTTGCGGCAGGATATAGAGGCCCTGGGCATAGACCTAAACGTATCAGACAATGTTGACGCACTAAAAAAGCCTGTGCAACTGGGAAATAGACGAACGCCCAATTCCGTTGTAGCGCACCCCATGGAGGGCGGCGATTCGGACGCAATTGGAAACCCAACAGACTTAACTTTCCGCAAATACGAACGGGTTGCAAGGGGCGGTTTTGGGCTAATATGGTTTGAGGCGGTTAGCGTGTGCGAAGAAGGCCGGTCTAATGCACGGCAGTTATGGATTAGCGATGAAACTTTGCCTGGTTTTCAAGCATTGGTGAAGCGAACGTTAAAAGCGGCAGAATCTTTCCATCCCTTGGGCACGCGTCCGCTGCTTATTATGCAGCTTAACCACAGCGGGCGTTACAGCAAGCCGCAGGGCAAGCCTGTGCCGCTTATCGCCAGCCACATACCGGAGTTAGACGCACGGCTGGGAATAGATGAAACCTATCCGCTTGTAACAGACGCATACTTAGACAATTTGGTTGCCCAATTTGTAAAAGCCGCTGTATTGGCAAAAGAAGCGGGCTTCGACGGTGTAGACGTCAAAGCGTGTCACGGGTACTTGCTGCACGAGCTGCTGTCTTGCTTCGACCGAAAGGGCAAGTATGGTGGACGCTTCGAAAACCGCACAAAATTAATGCTGCGTATCATTGATGAAATAAGAGCGGCAATTCCAGACCCAGACTTTATTATTTCCAGCCGTATAAACATATTTGATGCGTTGCCCATTAGCCGTGGGTTTGGTATGGCACATGCGGGCAGCGAGGCGGTTGACCTTAGCGAACCTATCAAGCTTACACAAAAACTCGTGCAAAAAGGCGTGGAGCTGGTTAGCATAACTATGGGCAACCCATACTTTATCCCCCACATAAACCGCCCTTACGATTTAGGTGCTTACGAACCCAAAGAATCCCCGCTACAGGGCGCGTACCGCCTAATCAAAGGTGCCGCAGACCTGCAAGCGGCTGTGCCGGAGGCCAAAATAGTTGGTGTTGGATATTCGTGGTTTAGGGGGCTTTCGCCGTACGTAGCGGCGGCGGTTTTGGAAGAAGGAAAAGCCAGCCTAGTGGGATACGGGCGGCAAATATTGTCGTATCCAGACGTGTACAAAGATATCGCAGAGCAGGGGCGGCTTAACCCAAGTAAAGTGTGTGTGTCTTGCAGCAAATGCAGCGCATTAAAGCGCGATGCCGGTACGTGCGGCTGTGTTGTAAGGGATGCAGAGGCGTATTTACCGCTGTATCGCAAGACGTACTCGTAGGGGCGAACTGTGTTCGCCCGCCATGAAGCAACGTCTATGCTGATATGCGTAGGGGCGAACACAGTTCGCCCCTACGCATAAAGAAGTGCCACATACTCGTAAAGGATAATCCCGGAAAGGAAGGTTTTTATGAAACGCAAATATCTGATACTACCCGCAATTATGGCCATTCTCATTTTCGCCTTATCCGCCTGCGGCAGTGAGCAAGACAGTGCAGACGACTCCAACATACGCACGCTGTCATTTCTCAGTTCAAGCGAACATGTCGCCGTGGCAAGACAAGCCGCAAGAAGCATGAATGCATCATGGTACGAGCGCGGATATCCGTATGAGTTTGTGCTGGACGTGGACTTTTTCCCATTTGCTATGAGTTGGGAAGAAGCAGAAGCGCACTATACACGGCTTATGATACAGCTTATGGCAGGACAAGGGCCTGATGTATTTATTTTTGACAGAGGATTTGACGTCCCTGCATTGGCAAGGTCGGGCTTTCTGGTCGATTTTTACACATTAATAGACAACTGCCCACACACAAGTAGGGAGGATTTTTTCACCCAAGCGTTAGACGCATTTGAAATACAAGGCGGACTATACATGCTGCCCGTCAATTTCGTTTTCAATTATGTAGCCATAAACACAAACCTTCCGCAATCCATCATCGACCGCTTTACCCATCACGAGCTTATAACTATTGAGCAAATGATTGAAATTTATTTGGCGTTACTGGAAAATTACCCCGGCGAGTTTGGGCATATGTATTTTGCGCTGTCCAATTCTTTAGGCGGGGGATTCGGACCGAGATGTATATTGCCGCACATCATGGGTTCCTTCGTAGACTTCGAGACGCGCACAAGTGACCTTACAAATCCGGAATTTGTATCGTTTCTGGAGAATTACTTCAAGATAAGCGAAGACCGCCACATCTTCTCCAACCTTAATTACGTTCACGGTTGGATAAGCAGAGATATCCAGTCGACACATTCCAGTGATTATGTGTTTGCGATTCATGCGTCTGCGGATGGGCAGGCACATAGTTTTTTCACACCATATGAACCTATTTTTTCTCACACAAGGCTTCTTTCCAACAGCGAAGGCAAGCTGATAACAAACTCACCGGTGTGGCAAGCCGTCATGGCAACAATCGGGGTGACTGCCGCCGGAGATAATGATTTGGCTTGGGAATTTATCCGATATTTGCTTAGAGCTTATATCGCAGGTGTTAGTGATCCTTCGGCATCTGTGATAGGGAGGTTTGGAGACAATTATTTCGGAACACCGATTATGCGTGAACTTCATGAATTTCACGCACCGCGGGCACTAAACAGATTCTTGAATGAGAACCTCCACAGTTGGGGCGCAAACAGAAACCTGTATGTCGGAATGGGCGACCCTGCGGAGCGTACAAGGCAGGTGGAAAATGCAGTACAACGGCTCTCGGTGTACAATGAAATGCCCATGACCATGCTACACTCCATGATACCCCGCCGTTTAGTTACGAGCAATTTAGACTTGTTTATGCGTGGGTTAATAACGTCACAAGAATTTGCACAACGCACGCAAAACGCGGTGTCGCTTTGGTTAATTGAGTAGCTCTAGCCCAAAAAGTTGCAGAAAGGTTGATTTTATGAAACACAAACACCTGATACTACCCGCAATTATGGCCATTCTCATTTTCGCCTTATCCGCCTGCGGCAGTGAGCAAGACAGTGCAGACGACTCTAACATACGCACACTGTCATTTTACAGTTCAAGTGCGCACATTGGCGCGGCAACGCAAGCCGCCAGGGACATGAATGCATCATGGCAAGCGCGCGGATATCCGTATGAGCTTGTGCTGGATATAGACTCTTTCCCGTTTAGAGATTATGCGGGAGCAGAAGCCCGCTACACACGGTTTATGATGCAGCTTATGGCAGGGCAAGGGCCTGACGTGTTTATTTTTGAAACGGAATTTGACACGATTGCGTTGGCGAGATCGGGCTTTTTGGCGGATTTCAATAAGCTGATAGACAATTGCCCGCGCACAAGCAGGGATGATTTCTTCTCCCAGGCACTGGAAGGATTTGAAATGCACGGCGGATTGTATATGCTGCCCGTAAACTTCGGTTTTCACCATGTAGCCATAAACACAAACCTTCCGCAATCGGTTATCAGTAGCTTTACCCGCCACGAGTTTATTACCATTGAGCAAATGATGGCCATTTATCTGGAGTTAATAGAAAACTATCCAGATGAGTTTGGAGACATGCGCTTTGTGATGTCCAATGCAACCATGTGGGGTGGTCAGTCGGAAAGTCTATTGCCGCATAAAATGAGTGCGTTTGTAGACTTTGAGGCGCGCACAAGTGACCTTACAAACCCAGAGTTTGTATCATTTTTGGAAACCTATTCCCAAGTAAGGTTCAATAGATTCAACGGAGCGATTAACAGGGCTTATCAGCTTCATCTATCCACCAATTACGTTTTTGTGGTTCATACATCTGCATTTGGGCAGGCACATAATTTTCTTACACCATATGAACCTGTTTTTTGCAACCCGAGACTGCTTGCAAACAATGAAGGAAAGCTGATGACAGTCTCGCCGGTGAGATCCGTTGGGACGAGTGGATTCTTTCATGTACCGGCGATTGGAGCGACTGCCGCCGGGAATAATGATTTGGCGTGGGAGTTTATTCAGTATTTGCTTCGCGCTTATTCAGAAGGCGCAAAGGATTCTCTTGGGGAGCAATTTAATTACAATTATTTTGGTTCACCTATTGTGCGCGAATTTTTTGAGCATCATGTCACGCAGGGGTTTGAGGGCTTTTTAGATACGGCAGTGACTTCGACATCCATAGTTTCGAACGGTATTCCCACATATTTGGGCGGTGGCGGAGGATTGCACAGTGATTTATATGTAGGCATGAACGACCCTGCGGAACGTGCAAGGCAAATTGAGGGTGCCGTGCAACGGCTTGCACTGTACAATGAAATGCCTATGATTATGCTGCACTCAACAATATCCACCCATTTATTTGAAGACAACGCCCGTTTGTTTACGCGTGGGGTAATCACCCCGCAAGAATTTGCACAACGCGCACATAATGCCGTGGCAGTTTGGCTGTTGGAGTAACCGTAAACTTATTCATAGGGAGCAATCCCCGAAAGGAGTATTTGTATGAAACGGCAATTTTTTGCACTACTCACCATGGCGGCAATCGCCATTTTCGCCTTGTCCGCCTGTGGCGGGGAGCAAGACGGCCAATATGAAACCCGCACCCGTACACTATCATTTTACAGCTCAAGCCTGCATATCGGTGCTGCAATGCAAGCCGCCAGGGACATGAATGTATCGTGGCGCGAGCGGGGGTATCCATATGAATTTGTGCTGGATGTAGATTTCTTCCCGTACACAGATTGGGAAGGGGCAGACGCACGCTATACACGGTTTATGATGCAGCTTATGGCTGGGCAAGGGCCGGATGTTTTTATCTTCGATAGGGGGGTTGACATACCGGCATTGGCAAGATCCGGATTTTTGGTGGATTTTAACACGCTAATCGATAACTGCCCAAACACAACCAGGGAAGATTTTTTCACACGGCCATTGGAAGCCTTTGAAATGTATGGTGGTGTATACATGCTCCCTGTTAATTTTAATTTTAGCTATGTTAGTGTCAACACAGGCCTTCCGCAGTCTATCATCGACCGCTTTACCCGGTATGAGTTCATTACTTTCGAACAAATGATGGACATTTATTTACAGCTAATGGATAACTACCCCGGCGAGTTTGATCATATGCACCTTATGATGTCAAACTCATTAAGGGGAGGGGCACGGAATCAAAGCATAGTGGGGTACACAATGGGCTACTTTATAGACTTTGATGCACACACAAGTGACCTGACTAACCCCGGGTTTATATCATTTTTGGATACTTATCTAAAGGTAAGTGAAGGACACGGCATTTCTGGGTTTAACGGCGAGGTGAACAGGGCGGTTCAGCTGGAATTTGCTGACGCTTACGTGTTTATGATTAACAGCGGCAGAATAGGTCGGGCAAATTATTTCTTTACTCCTTACGAACCGCTGTATTGTTACACAAGGCTTCTTGTGAACAATGAAGGCCAGCTGATAACAGATTCGCCATTGGGGAGGTCCGTAATGGCAGCCATTGGGGTTACTGGCGCAGGGAATGGAGATTTGGCTTGGGAATTTATCCAACATCTGATTGGTGCTTATACCACAGGAATTGAGGGGTCTTTTGGTCTAACGTTTGGGCCCACATATTCTGGTTCACTCATAATAAGGGCGCTATCTCAGGATCATTCCATACGTGCCTTTCACAGATATTTGAATGCCGACGATGGCGCAGGCAGGCATACATTAACTATAAACAATCATAGCAGATATTTGGTGCCTGACTGGGAGCGAAACAGCGAATTATATGTAGGAATGTCTAACCCCGAAGAACGCATAAATCAAATTGACGCTGCCATACAGCGCATTGCAGTGTATAACGAAATGCCCATGACCATGCTTTTTTCAAGGGTACCCGCCCGTTTGTTTGAGGATAATTTAGACTTGCTTATACGCGGGGGAATAACCACACAGGACTTTGTACAGCGCACACAAAACGCGGTGTCACTGTGGTTAATTGAGTAGCTCTAGCCCAAAAAGTTGCAGAAAGGTTGATTTTATGAAACGCAAACATCTGATACTACCCGCAATTATGGCCATTCTCATTTTCATCTTATCCGCCTGCGGTAGGGAACAAGACAGCGCAGACGACTCCAACATACGCACGCTGTCATTTTACAGTTCAAGCGCGCACGTTGGCGTTGCAATGCAAGCCGCCAGGGACATGAATGTATCGTGGCGCGAGCGGGGGTATCCGTATGAATTTGTACTGGATGTAGATTTCTTCCCATATACGGATTGGGAAAGGGCAGATGACCGCTATACACGGTTTAAGATGCAGCTTATGGCTGGGCAAGGGCCGGATGTTTTTATCTTCGATAGGGGGGTTGATATTAACGCTTTGGCAAGGTCAGAATTTTTGATGGATTTTTACACGCTGATGGACAATTGCCCCCGCACAAACAGAGAGGATTTTTTTACCCGTCCATTGGAAGCCTTTGAAATGTATGGTGGTGTATACATGCTCCCCGTTAATTTTAATTTTAGCTATGTTAGTGTCAACGCAGGCCTTCCGCAGTCTATCATCGACCGCTTTACCCGGTACGAGTTCATTACTTTCGAACAAATGATGGACATTTATTTGCAGCTAATGGATAACTACCCCAGCGAGTTTGATCATATGCACCTTATGATGTCAACCTCATTAAGGGGAGGGGCTCAGAGCCAAAGCATAGTGGGGCATACAATGGGCTACTTTATAGACTTTGATGCACACACAAGTGACCTGACTAACCCCGGGTTTATATCATTTTTGGATACTTATCTAAAGGTAAGTGAAGGACGCGGCATTTCTGGGTTTAACGGCGAGATGAACAGGGCGGTTCAGCTGGAATTTGCTGACGCTTACGTGTTTATGATTAACAGCGGCAGAATAGGTCGGGCAAATTATTTTTTTACTCCTTACGAACCGCTGTATTGTTACACAAGGCTTCTTGTGAACAATGAAGGCCAGCTGATAACAGATTCCCCATTAGGGATGTTCGTAATGGCAGCCATCGGGGTTAATGCCGCAGGAAACAGCGATTTGGCTTGGGAATTTATTCAACATCTGGTTGGTGCTTATACCACAGGAATTGAGGGGTCCTTTGGTCTAACGTTTGGGCCCACATATTCCGGTTCACCCATAATAAGGGAGCTATCCCAGGATTATTCCATACATGCCTTTCACAGATATTTGAATACCGACGAAAGCGCAGGCAGGCAGATATTAACTGTAAACAATCATAGCAGATATTTGGTGCCTGACTGGAACCGAAACAGTGAATTATATATAGGAATGTCTAACCCCGAAGAACGCATAAATCAAATTGACGCCGCCATACAGCGCATTGCAGTGTATAACGAAATGCCCATGACTATGCTTTTTTCAAGGGTACCCGCCCGTTTGTTTGAGGATAATTTAGACTTGTTTATGCGCGGGACAATAACCTCACAAGAATTTGCACAACGCACGCAAAATGCGGTGTCGCTGTGGCTGATAGAATAATCCGGCATACCCAAAGGAGTAAATTTGTAATGAAAACACTTCAAAAATGCGCAATTATAACCGGCGGCACAAGGGGAATTGGCCTTGCCATTGCTCATTCCCTTGCGGCGGAGGGCTGCAACATAGTAATCACAGGTAGGAACGAAACAACGAATGTTCTACCACAATTGACACAACACGGCGGCAAAGTTTTGTACGTTCAATCCGATGTATCACACCAAACAGACCGTGAAAAGCTTCTTACGCAAGCGCTGGAGCGTTTTGGCAGGGTTGATATTCTGGTAAACAATGCTGGTATCGCGCCAAAAGAACGCAAGGACATACTCTCCCTTACGGAAGAAAGTTTTGATTATGTGCTGGATGTGAACCTAAAAGGAGCATTTTTTCTATCGCAAATGGTGGCCAACCAAATGCTGACGCAGGAAAATAACACCGCTTGCAGAATCATCTATATCTCTTCCATTTCCGCATACGTATCCTCTACCAACCGCGGCGAATATTGTATTTCCAAAGCAGCGCTATCCATGGTGCGTGCCCTGTTTGCAGACCGCCTTGCACAGGACGGCATTCGTGTATTCGAAGTACGTCCGGGGGTTATCCAAACAGACATGACATCCAGTGTTTCCGAAAAATACGACCGGCTTATTGCAGAAGGGCTTTCTCCAATTAAACGCTGGGGGCAGCCGGAAGATGTAGCAGGCGTTGTAGCTGTGTTGTGCCGTGGCGAGTTCGACTTTTGCACAGGCGATATCATCAATGTTGATGGCGGGTATCATATCAGGAGGCTGTAGCAATGGCGCGGGATATTAACACATATCAAACCGTGATTGTGGGCAGCGGCGCGGCGGCATTTAACGCGGCAAATGTCCTGTTTGAAATGGGACAGAGGCATATCGCCATCGTGACAGAGGGCATGAATTATGGGACATCCCGCAACACAGGGTCGGACAAGCAGACGTATTACAAGATGTCTACCAGCGGACAGCAATCGCGTTCCCCGTCCGCCAGCGGACAGCAATCGGGCTCCCCGTCTGCAAGCGGCAAAAGTGGCGACAGCCCCTACCACATGGCAAAAACGCTTTTTGATGGCGGTGGAATGCATGGCGATATCGCGCTGATAGAGGCGGCATTGTCCACAGCTAATTTTTACAATTTGGCGCGTATCGGTGTGCCTTTTCCTACCGATAAATATGGCCAGCACGTGGGGTATAAAACAGACCACGACCCATTCACGCGGGCCAGCTCCGCGGGGCCGTTAACGTCAAAATACATGACAGAATGCCTAGAGCGGCAGGTGCGGGCTAAGGGAATTGCTATTTTCGACAACCATCAAGTGATACAAATTCTAAAGGACACAGATGCCAACGAGGTTGCTGGCTTGCTTTGCCTGGATTTGAATGATATCAACGCGGTTGATTACGGGTTTACGCTGTTTAATTGCACTAATATCATATACTGCACGGGCGGGCCTGCTTGTATATACTGGAATTCCGTTTTCCCCAAAAGCCAGTTTGGCGGTACCGGCGTTGCACTTGCGGCTGGTGTGGCAGGGGTTAACTTGGGCGAATGGCAGTATGGGCTTGCATCTACGGCATTCCGTTGGAATGTGTCGGGAACATACCAGCAAGTGTTGCCAAGATATGTGTCCACAGACGCCAATATGCAGGACGAGAAAGAATTCTTGTGCGATTATTTCGAAAACCCAGGGCAGATGTGCGACGCGATATTCCTAAAGGGCTACCAATGGCCATTTGACCCACGCAAGCTAGAAAATTTCGGCTCGTCAGCCATTGATATTTTGGTATATATCGAAACGCAGATAAAAGGACGGCATGTGTTTTTGGACTATACTAAAAACCCGCATTATAGCCGTGCAGAAGATTTATTCAAGAGCCTGTCGCAAGAAAGCTATGATTATCTTGCAAATTCAGATGCATTGTTTGGCAAGCCCATCGACCGCCTGAAAAAAATGAACCCGCTGGCAATCGACTTATATGCGAAAAACGGCATTGATATCACCACAGAATACTTGGAAATTGATGTTTGCGCCCAGCACAATAATGGTGGGCTGCAGGGGGATATTTGGTGGCAAAGTGCGGTAAAAGGTTTCTTCCCGGTAGGGGAGGCGGCTGGGACGCTGGGCGTGTACCGCCCGGGCGGGTCTGCGCTAAATTCTACACAAACAGGCGGTGTGCGTGCAGCGGCGTACATTTGCAAAAAGCGCGTGCATTCGCCTTTGCGGGAAGACGTGTTTTTGCAAAAAGTTGCGGCGCAGGTAGATGCAAAATATCAACTGGCACAATCTGTGCAACTGGGGGAATCTAATACCATTCAATCGCGGGAGTACTATCAAAAGCAGATGACAAAAATAGCCGCTTTTTTCCGAAACGAGAACGAAATAGCACTGCACATCCCTGTGGTTAAAGCGGCACTGCAAGCAGTATTTACAAATGCGGTCATATCTTCGCCTGCGGAAATAAAAGAAGTGTTTCGCAATTATGATATGCTGGTGTGCCAATATACCTACTTGCATTCTATGCTTGCATATATGCAAAACGGCGGTAAAAGCCGGGGTTCGTATGTGATCATAGAACAGGACGGGACGCATAGCTTTAACCACGAGCGTCTAAGCTTCACATATTCCATTGACACGAAGCTTAGCGGGTTTACTTGTGTCTCCATGTTCGATGAATGCAATTGCAGTGTGCAAACACATTGGGAACAAGTCCGTGAAATCCCAATAGAAGATAGCTGGTTTGAACATGTTTGGGAGCAATACCGTAATGATGAAATTTATGAATAATTTCGGATGGCGTTGATTATGGGACAAATTCCTAATATAATGTCAGTTGCGAATAAAAAAGCGACTGCGTCGCTTCCCGAAGGAAGCGGAGCAGGGATTCATTTCCTGCGTAGCGGCGGGGTTTGGGGCAGCGCCCCATTCAATTTAGAAGGAGGCAATACAATTGAACTTAATCTGGGCGATCATGATGGTAGTGGCCATACTCGCAGTCATTGGGGTAACGGCTTTCTACTTCATAAACAAATGGGCGGGCAAAAAAGCCGCCGCGCAGCAAGACATGGTGGCGCAACACAAGCAAACCGTATCTATTTATGTTATTGACAAAAAGAAAGACAAAATCACCAACGCAGGCTTCCCCAAGGCCGTGGCGGATCAAATCCCGCGTATGGCAAAACTGATGAAAACACCGCTGGTAAAAGCAAAAATTGGCCCGCAAATTATGACCTTAGTTTGCGATGCCAAAGTGTATGACGCATTGCCAATTAAAAAAACCGTGTCCGTTGAACTTGCCGGTGCGTATATTGTAGGCATGAAGGGTATGAAAACAAAAATGGAAATGGCAGAAATGCGTAAATCACGCCGCAAGGGTGATGCTTCTGCAAACACAGAAAGCAAAGGGTTTTTATCAAGATTCAGAAAGTAGGCGTGCAATGAACTATAAAATGGCGTACGAAAGCTGGCTAAACGCCCCAACGATTGACGAAGCCACAAAAGCGGAACTGCGAAGCATTGCAAATGACCCAAAAGAGATAGAAGACCGTTTTTATAAAGAGCTGGACTTTGGTACAGGCGGACTACGCGGCGTATTGGGCGCAGGCACAAACCGCCTTAATATTTATACCATTCGCAAAGCGACGCAAGGCCTGGCAAATTACATTTTAGCAAGCGACGGGTATAAACAGGGCATGGGCGTTGCCATCGCGCACGACAGCCGCAATATGTCGCCGGAATTTTCTACAGAGGCGGCGCTGGTGCTTAACGCAAACGGCATAAAGACCTATACTTTTGACAGTTTGCGCCCTACGCCGCTGCTTTCATTTGCGGTGCGCTATCTTGGCTGTGTTGCGGGGATTGTTGTCACCGCAAGCCACAACCCGCCGGAATATAACGGCTACAAAGTATATTGGTCGGATGGCGGCCAATGCCCATATCCACGAGACGAAGCGATTATCCAAGAAGTGCAAAAGGTCAAAGATTTTAGCATGGTAAAAACAATGCCGCGTACCGAAGCGGAAAATAAGGGTTTATTTAATGTTGCCGCACCGTCTGTGGACGATGCGTTTATTGCCAACGTAAAAGCCCAGTGCTTAAACCCCGAGATTATTCCCAGCTCAGATATAAAAATTGTGTATACCCCGCTTCACGGTGCGGGAAATGTAAGTGTCCAGCGCGCACTAAGGGAAATGGGCTTCAAAAATGTATATGTGGTCAAAGAACAGGAGTTGCCGGACGGCAATTTTCCAATGGTAGACTTCCCCAATCCAGAGGACATGAACGCGTTTGCCTGTGCAATTAAGCTGGCAAAAGAAAAAAACGCCGATATCGTAGTCGCTACCGACCCGGACTGCGACCGCGTTGGCGTTGCCGTAAAGCAAGATGGCGATTATATGCTGCTAAACGGCAACATGACCGGCGTACTTTTGACAGAGTATTTAATTACGCAAATGCAAACCAGGGGTAGGCTACCGGTAAACGGCGCAATAATTTCTACAATCGTTTCTACCAAAATGGCACGTGCTATTGCCGAAACAAACGGACTCGCGTATATGGAAGTATTGACAGGCTTCAAATACATTGGCGAAAAAATTAAGGAATTTGAAGAAACGGGTAGCCATAATTATATTTTTGGTTTTGAAGAAAGCTACGGTTACCTGGCCGGCACATATGCCCGCGACAAAGACGCGGTGGGTGCCACTTTGCTCATTTGCGAAGCGGCGGCTTATTATAGGAAGCAAGGGCTATCACTCTACGATGTGTTACAAAAGCTCTACGAAAAATACTACATGTATAAGGAATCCATAGAGTCCATAACCCTAAAAGGCGTGGAAGGTGTGGAAAATATCCAGAAAATAATGTCTGCACTGCGTAAAAAACCACCGGAGTATTTGGGGGGAGCCGCAGTAACGGAAGCCCGGGATTACAAAAGCGGGGTAATACAAAATTTGATGACAGGACAAACAAAGCCAACCCAGCTGCCTGTGTCGGATGTACTGTACTATGTCACCGTGGACAGCGCTTGGGCATGTGTACGCCCATCCGGAACTGAGCCAAAAATCAAAATTTATTTTGGTGTAAAGCTGCCATGCGGCGCAACTGCGGCAAATGCAGATGCGCAACTGGAAAATTTGGCGAAAGATATGCTGCAGATTATAGAAAATATATTGGTATAAAAAAGCGGCTCCGCCGCGCGTTTCGTACAGAGCACTTTCCTAGAGAATAAAAAAAGCGGCGCTGCTAAAATTAATGGCAGAGCCGCTTTTTTATTATCTACTTGGAACTTTCAAAACCTGCCCGGTAATTACAATGTTGCGTGTAAGGTGGTTAAGTGACATAATAGCACTTTGCGTTGTACCAAATCGTTGGGCAATGGACTGCATATTATCGCCGCCAACGGCGGTATAAAAGAAATACGAAGGCGGCGGCATAGATGGCCCATTAAGTGATGCCATTATTCCTTGTGCAATGGCAGCAGCATATGCATTAAAGTTTTGGTCAAAAAGCTGATTATCTCTTGCGTTGGAGATAAACCCCATTTCCAGCAGCATAGCTGGTGCATTTGTGTTTCTTAAAACGGCAAAATTCCCGCGGATAACGCCTCGGTTATTTTGCACGCCGGCGTTAACCACTTGATTTAGAACATTGTGCGCATACATCATATCTACTGTAGGTGCGGTAGTAAAAATATAGTTTTCAACGCCATTTGCAGTTGTGTTTGTGCTGGAGTTTCTGTGGATGGACACAAATATATTCGCATTGTTTCTATTGGATATTGTGCTTCTTTCTGCCAGTGGGACAAAAACATCTGTGCTTCTTGTCATGATAACTCTTTGCCCCTGCGCCTGCAAAAGCCGTTGTACTGCAAGCGCAAGCCGCAAAGTATCGTCCTTTTCCCTGCGTCCCCCAAAAACTGCCCCCGAATCGGAACCGCCGTGGCCGGCATCAATTACGATTGTTCTTGTAGGCTGTGGTGGAGGCAAAGACGGTAACGGCGGTTGCGTTGGAGATGTAATTACTGCTACGTACTGCCGCATTATTTCTGCCCAAGTGAGCGGGCCTACAATGCCGTCAGGGACTAACCCAAACTGCCGTTGAAATGCGATTACAGATGCCTGAGTTAACGGCCCGAATACTCCATCTTCGGCAAGTGGTGGGATGTTTGTGTGTGTTCGCCCTATTGTGTTTAGGTATTGCTGTATGATGCGCACGTTTTGCCCGGTGGAGCCAACTCTTTGAAGTACTCCCGGATAGGGTGGTGTTAAGGCAATGACATATTGCCGCATCAGTTCCGCCCAAGTGAGCGGGCCGACTATGCCGTCAGGAACTAGCCCAAATTGCCGCTGAAATGCGATTACAGACGCTTGGGTTAGCGGCCCGAATACTCCATCTTCGGCAAGTGATGGAATGTTTGTGTGTGTTCGTCCCACTACATTTAGATATTCTTGTATAATGCGCACATTTGGGCCGGTAGAGCCAATTTTTTGAAGTACTCCCGGATACGGCGCAGTAGTGATTGTTGCCATTTTATTGCCACACCTTTCATAGCTTGATGTTTCATTTTATGAAAGCAGGTTGTTTTGGTGTGTAAGCAGCCAAGAATTGATTTGAAAAAATTGGCAAAGCACAACAGCATAAAAAAAATATCTCCTGTGAATACTAGGGTTGTAATGGTGTATGTAACGGGGCACCATCTAATCAACCTGTATAAAGGAGAAAAAATAATGAACACATCAAGTTCTAACACAGCAGCAGTTCCTCAAGCGAAAGAGGCATTAAACAAATTCAAATACGAAGTTGCAAGCGAAATTGGCGTACCTTTGAAACAAGGTTACAACGGCGACCTTACAAGCGCGCAAGCCGGTTATGTAGGTGGCTACATGGTAAATAACGTATCACCAGAACGACACAAGGAATTTACCCGGATGCAAGGCATGGTTAATATGCGGCCTATTGTGGTTAGGTATACATATGCCGTGGCGTTTGGGTGAGATGTAAATGGTGACAATTTAATTATGAGGACAGCAAAAGGCGACTATACTAATCCTACATTAGTCCAGTCGCCTTTTGTATTACTTGAAAACAGGATGGGCACAGGGTATAATAACATCAGAATAAGCAAAAGGGGTGCATTTTTTGTACAAACCAAAGATATACTTGGATAGTTGCTGTTTCAACCGCCCTTTCGATGATCTTTCGCAAGATAAGGTTCGCTTCGAGTGCGAAGCAGTTTTAGAG